>Ga0207663_10000635_pt1 | contig 15587 bp, 6 predicted proteins | sample LARL53metaG_FD_184346 | JGI IMG/M metagenome (GOLD analysis project Ga0207663, IMG submission 184346) | Corn, switchgrass and miscanthus rhizosphere microbial communities from Kellogg Biological Station, Michigan, USA - LAR L5-3 metaG... | ecosystem: Host-associated > Plants > Roots >...
GCGATGAAGTAAGAACGGGTCGCGATGGCTTGAGCTTCCAGAGCCTCGAACGGAGTATCTGGCGCATTCTCTGCGGCCACCACCGATTCCACCGCGATTTCTCGGTCCATCGTAATAACGCTGGTTAAGCTTCCGGAGGTCGGCCTGATTTCCAGGGTGCCATGGTAGCGGCGAACGATCTTCTCGGGTACAGCCAGCAGGAAGTCGGCAGGTTTGCTATCGCGGCCGGCAACGATCACCTTCGATGCTGTAATTGCTTGCGTTCCTGCAGACACGATCACACTGACGCCGGAGATGCGGACCGCGGCTGAACTGATACCGGAGCTGTTCTCGAGGACGATGACGTTCTCTCCAGCCCGCAACATCAAGGCGACACCTTCTGGTGCTCGCACCTCGACTTGGGTGGGATGAAAGAGGCCAAGCACTCCGATGCGAACTTCTGAGACGGAGGAATCAGGATCGGCATTCTCCGCGAGGACTGGTGAGCGCAGCGGAATCGAAGCGAGCACACACGAGAATACTGCGATTAGCCCGAAATGATTCTTGACCCGGCTTGCGATTTTCCGGCGCACCTCTAATCCTCGATCCGGCGAAGCATCTGCCCCGCGGTCTTTGCGGCTTGCGAGCCAGGCACTCCATGAACGCGGACCATCAGGAGAATTCTCGGATCGTCCGCTGGGGCGAGTACCACCGTGAACCCGTCCCCGGGAGCTTGTCGCGAATGTGTACACACCGATGTGCCTGTTTTCGCGAGAGCACCGGACGAGGGAAATGCTCGATGCACTGCCGCAGCAGTTCCCTGCTTTGCCGACAAAGCCATACCGTCGAGAACCTGGCTTACGCCTGGCTGTTGACGCTGGCGAATCAGTTCGAGGTAAGCGTGAGCCACGCGCAAGGGAGAAGTCCGCCAGAGCGTCCCGAGACCCGCGAGTTCAGGTCCGGAAGCTTCAGGGGCGGGACGATCGAGCCCGTAACGGCCCGCGACGGGAGCAACTTCTGCCGCGGTCAGATCGAGACTCAGCATGCGGAAATACGAGTTGCACGAGCCGGCGATCGCGGCAGTCAAATCCACATCGCCATGTCCGTGCGGCAGCCAGCATCCACTGGGAGTTCCGCGACAGGTATGGCTCGGGTAGCGGAAATCGTGCTGCTCCCCATAGGCCAGCGCGGTGAAAGGCTTCAGCAGCGATCCCATGGGAATAGGCTTGTCGGCATCATCCCAGCGCGCTGCCAGCAGGCGACCCGTGCGTGCATCCATCAGCAGAAAAGAGATGTCGCTTCTGGAGAAATCCCGGGCCAATACCTCGGCTGCAGACTGGGCAAACAGGGATGGATCTTCAGCGCCATCAAATTCAGCAGGCCGAGTGCGGCCGCTGGATGATACCAGAGAAAATGCAACCAACGTCAGGATCAGCGCGGCATTTTTTATTGCGTCCATTGGTAGGTGACGGTCTGGCGCACCGTCCCTCCATCTCCGCGGACTTCAATTCTCTCCGAGGAAACGGCAGACAAAGTTGAGCTCAAGCTGGCAATATTACCGGAAAAGAATTGTGGTTGATGCTCTATTCCCGTCGACGTGGCGGTAGACACGTTGGGCCGGTCCACAAGGCGGGCAAAGCTCACAAAATTGGCACGCTGCTGCGCATGATCGAACCCCGCGAGAAGGGACGCCGGCTGACGATCGGATTTGCGTCCAAAGTTGACCAGCATGCGTTCGATCAGCGCAGGCGCGTCACTCACCAACAAATATTTTCCCTGGACCGACGCGGCCAGCGGCCACAAACCATCCAATTGTTGGTAACTCGATTTTTGCTGCCAGCCGACGCCGAGTTGGCTGGCGGTGAGGCTGAGACGCACGAAAGCTGTCAGGGCCGATTGTACGTTGGGCTCGTTCCACTCGGAAGCCGCCATCAAGACGACACCAGAGTGGGTGCGAACGAAAACGCCGGCGCTATCGCGCTCCGTTGATTGCACCTGCAGAGACGCGAGAATCGGAGTCTTATTCAGCAACTCCTGTAATGCCGATGTAGATTGGGCCGTGCGCTCGGGCGGAACCTGATCGATGCGGGTCTCGAGATCGGAAGCGCCGCCCTGCTCACCCGAGGTGAGTTGTACCTCCGGCGCCATTTGCGAACCGGGAACCGATCCCAAATGCGGCGCCAGTAGCTTGGTTTCGAGCAACGAGAAACAGGAATCCGCTGTAGGGTTTGCCTTGGCAAGGTAGATTCCGGCATCGTCCGGAACCAACCGGACAAGATCAGCGGCGGCCGACAATCCTTCCGCGGATGCCTCTTTTTCTTTCTCCTGTTTCCGGATCAGCACGCGCTCTTCGCGATATTGCTTGCCATCGCGGAACAAATTGGAAACCGCCGCGGAGTACTGCGAAAGGTCGGTGATGTTCTGCTGTACCCAGTACGTACGGAAATATCCGTTGGGTACAAGCTTTCCAAGGTCGAGCACCATGCGAAGATCGCCAGCCTGCGGGGAGGCGCCGGTTGATAGCGCCCACCACTGCTCGCTCTCGACGTTGCGATCCGGCTTACCCGATATCAGCGTCAGAGCGCCCGCCATCAGGTCTTCTCGCGTGGCCAGCAGTAGGTAGTCGCCGGAAACCGCAAAGGCTACTTCGCGCTTTGACTCAGGGTCGCGTCGTAGATAGAAGTTGATTCCGCCGGCGCTGCGCGGCTCAAACTTCGAGCGCGTTTGCCACAACGAAGTCTCCATGGACTTCGCAGAGGGAAGGTGCGTGATATAGAGGAACTGCAGGGTCCCGATGTCGTAGAGCGCCAGAACACTGTCTGCTCCAGAAAGCTGGGAAAGAAAATTCATATCTGGAGGCAGGCCTGCAGTGGCAGCAAATTGGTCGCTGGCTCCCTTCAATCGCAAGAACAATCTAGAGCGCGAGAAGACTTCGTAGCTGTCACTCTGAACCCATTGCCGTTTCTGGGGCGAGGAATTCCAATCGCTCAGTAACGACGAGAAATCTTTGGCCTCGAGGTAAAGAACCGGGCCAGCCGGAACATACTTTGAGAGCGGCTGCGGCGCGGGTGCTGCGGCCCGATACGTGGCCCAGCCAATTCCTGCAAACGCGAGCGCGACACAGAGGACGATGGCGATGCGTTTCATTGCACGCCTCCTTTAGCGGCAGCCTTGGGCACAGGGGTAGACCGGGCTAACAATCGCGGGCGCACAACCCGATCCTGCTCCAACGCTTCGTGCAACAGAGGCTGGCGTGCCGCATTCTGATGCTGAATTCGCAAGACAGATTTCGCGCCTGCAATTTTACGGGATAACGCTTTCCGAATTTCCGCTGATGTTTCCAAGCGGCGCGCGGACTGGTAATAGGAGAGTGCTTCGGCGGTGCGGCCGAGACGGGTCATCGCGTCGCCAATCATCCCTGCCACCTCCGCTTGCTGGGCGCGCGAGAGCTTGGTGATCGTCGGTTCATGCATGCCCGCCTCTGCTCCGGCGTCATCTTCTTCAGTCGAGCTGATGATCTGTTCTTCCTCTCTGCTACCGTCTGAAACGTAGTTGCGCAGGAGCCTGGTCTGGAACAACGGTTCCAGCACGGCGACCGCGTATTCGTCTGAATGCGCGGTTACCGCAGCTTTGAACAGCGGCGCGCGAGCATCATCGCGACGAGGGAAGTCGATGATGCAGTGACTCAGAAGCTGGGTCTTCGCTTGTGGATCAGTCACATTTTGCGCAGCCAGAATTCGAGCAGTGTAGAAATAGAACCTGTCTGCGGCGGTGGCCGTGATGTCTGCTGGGCTTCCGGCCAGCAGGTTCAATTCTCCGCTACCCAAATCCGAGTGAGCTCCACCGGCAATGGCACCCGCCGCTTTGAGGCGCAGCTCGTACGGAGTGCTGGGCCCGGACGCGATCGACACGAGAGCTTCAATCGCGGTTGATGCGTCCCTGCTAATCGCAAGTTTCGCTGTCGCGAGTCGAAGGCGATACGAAGGCTCCCACGGTGCCGATTTCACGAGCTGATCCAGGAACTCGATGGCTTCCGCGTTATGTCCAGTTTTCTCCAGCAAGTCCGCTGCTGGATCCAGATTCTCGAACGGGTTTCCGACCGCTACGACAAGACGGCGCAACAGATCGACGGCCCCCGCCGTGTCGCCCGAAGCCAGGCGAATTTCCGCAAGACCAAGGAAGTTGGCAGCGACGAATTGATGTTCCTCGATCTCCCGGGCAAAGACTCCCTCGAGAATCCTGCGTGCGGATTGCTTGTCTCCAGCTTCCGACAACTGGCGTGCGGCAGCCCGGAGTGTCTCGGGGGCGGGTGCTTGCTGCGGCTCAAGGCGATACGCGGCGAGCTTTGCGTCCAAAGTCCCGAGTTGCGCGGCGACCTGAAGATCCAGTGGGACAAGCGTGGCGGCCTGCGCCTGGCGGGTCTCTTCTGGCAAAGCCGCAAGGGCTGCAGCGGCAGCGGCGTATTGTTTCGTGAGGATCAGGTACTGCACCCAACGTACTTGCCAGTGGCCAAGATCCTGTTGAGCGTACTGGTGCTCCAGGCCATTCAGCTTGCTGGCGGCAGTCTCTTTCGATTCGAGGATGCGCTGGTAGATAGGCGCACGGTGCGCAAGCGGAATCCACGAAGCATCTGCGATGTCGACCAGAACGCTCGCCGGATCGGGCGCCACTGAGGAGATATCCAGCAACCACATCGTGGCTGCGGCGGGATCGCCTGGAGCCGCGTATGCGGAGTGCAGCAACGCGTTCGAGCGAAAATTGCCATTGCGGCGGAGATAAGTTCGCAGGATGGTATCGGCGTCGGGCTTCAATTCGGCGAACAGCTGGCGAGCTGCCAGTTGATCGCAGGTGCGTCCAAAGTCGGCCCAGAAACTCTCGGGAAGGTGGCTGCCATTCAGTTGAGCAGACATAACCGAGAAAGCCTGCTTCCACTGTGCCAGCGCCGCCGCACGATCGCCTTGCTCGTAGTAAGCGACGGCAAGGCTGTCGTAAACATCCGGCCGATTGGGTGAGAGTTCGAGCGCGTGATTGTAGTCGGCGATGGCGTGCCGGGTGTCGCCAGCGCCGGCGTAGTAGTCGGCCAGCGTCAGGTATCCGGAAGCGCTCGCTGGACTCTCTTCGACAATGGCGGGGAGGAAGTCTTCAGTATTGCCCCGCTTTGCCGTGCCCAGGTATTCGCCATATCGCGAGCCGTAGTAGAACCAGACGCTGCCCGCGAGGTGTTGGTCGCGGTCGACTGGCTTGCCGAGGCGGACACCAATGGGATCGTCGCCAAGAGCGGCAAGGAACGCCTTGTTCACGTCCGGAGTCGGCTCTGCGAAGTAGAGTCCAACAAGCGCGTTGTAAGCCTTGTTCCAAATGGGCGGACGGGCTTTGCTGCGAGCTTGCACCACGGCGTGGGAGAGCGACGGACCTCCGCTCGCAACCACGTAGTCTGCGGCCGGCTCACCCCACGCCGCTGGCCAAGTCGAGGCTATGCGCACAAGCTCTTCCGGTTGCCGCGCCAGAAGTAATTGGAAGAAACGCGGGTAAGTCGTAGGGTCGAGACCGTTCGGGGAAAAGGCGCCAGACCGCGCCCGCAGTTCGTTTTGCTCGTCGCCGGCCGCACGGTAGGCGTCGGCTGCCGCGAGCAACGGTGCGCTTCGTTGTTCCGAGGGCAACTTGCCTGCGAATTGCTCCAGCTGTGAGCCAAGTTCCGCGAAGCGTCCACGCCGCCGCTGCAAATCGATGAGCGGCTGGACATTGGGATAGTAGTTCGGTAATTCCGCTCGGTACATCATCCACTCAAATCGCCAGCGAGCTTCCTGATCGGCGAGAGAAGCGCTTTCGGCCAGAGGGATCGCAAACGTCTCCACATCCTCGAACGTCATGCCGTTGCGTTTCGATTCGGCGAAATGCGCGAACGCCAGGCGTTCCTCGGGCGTGAAGTACGTATCCACGGTATTTCCCATCTCTCGCAACGCTCCGGCCATACCGTTGCGCGCAGTGGCGATGCGGTTGCGACGCGTGTTCTCACGCCACTGCGCATCGGTCATGCTGGGGATCCCGTGTTTTTCCAATTGCTCTTTGAGAACGGGCAGATTGGCCGCGGATTCGTCGAGAGCCTTTTGCAGGACGGCATACGCATGTTCCTGCTGGCGAAGCCGAACCATGATTCGGACGTAGACCTTGGCGCCCGCGTGCTGATCGCTGCCGGCGAGCAATTCCGATCCCGCTCGACTGACCCCTTGCTCCGCAAAATTGCACGCATGGTCGAGCAGGCCCCAGCCTTCAAGCCGACGCGCAACCTCGAAGTATTTACTTGCGCTCTCCGGGCGGTTGTCGATTAGCGCGGCTTGCAACGCGTCGACAACTTCTTTGGCCTTCCCCTGGCGGGCGCGAACTGTCGCGACTTTCTCCATCCACTGCGGATCTCTATAGGCCAGTTGATAGACATGTTCGTAGTCGGAGGCGGCTTCATCGAAACGCATCAGGCGTTCTTCGAGTCCGGCGCGGGCAATAAATAGGTCGGCGCGGTCGGGTCGAATCGCGATCGACTTGCCATAGGTATCGATGGCGGCGGGATAGTTCTCCAGATTCGTCAGCGTTCGTGCCAGCACCAAGGACCAGCGATAGTCGTGCGGAGACTGCACGACGGTCTTGGTGTAGAAATCCACCAATTGCTGTTGCCGTTGGTAACGCAGCGCGTACAGGGCAGCCTCAGTGACGAGCGTGTCATCTTCCGGAAAGTTGTTGATGAGTTCGATGTACTGATCCACCGCGCCTGAATAGTTATTCATACGGGTAAGAGCGGGGATGAGTCCACGTCGCAAGGTTGCAATTTGTTCCTTGCGGGTATCCGCCGGGAGTGACGTGCTGCGAAAGAGGATTATCTTCTCGATATAAAACTGTTCGAGGCCGTGGTCGTCCCCGGCCTGCGCGTAGGTGTCGGCCATGGCCGCCAGGTATTCGCCGTTGTAGGGAGAATCTTTCAAAAGGCCGGTAAGCAGATCACGCGCAGCCTGAAAGTGTTTCGCTTCAGTTGATTTGCGCGCGGCTTCGTAGGTGAATTGCATTCCCAGCGCAGGGTAGGCGACTTTCGCAGCCTGCAGCAATACGCTGATGGCTTGCGGGTGCATTTTCATGCGCCAGTAGAAATCGACGGTGGAGCGAACCACGCCGAGGATTTTGGGATTCTCGCGGTAGAGTGCCTCGACATTCTTCTGGGCTGCAGTGAGATCTTTCCGGCTTTCATACAAACGGATTAAGGCGTAGCGAATTTGCAGTCGGGTGACCGGGTCGGTCGTCAGAGCGGCCTGTTTTTCCAGCGCGCGTTGACGAACTGTTTCGAGCGATTTCTGCTGCGCGATCGTTTCTATTTCCTCAGCCTGTTCGATGGAGGTGGTCCCGTTCGCTATCGATTCGAGGAAGGCTTCCAGTTCAGGCTTGCGATTTTGGGCCTCCAGGACCTTCACCCGCAGATACACTGCAGGCATTGGTGAATCAGGCGAAGCTGCCAGCTTCGCTGTGCTCTGGTCCACAAGATCGCGGAACTTCGGTCGGGTCGCTAACTGTAGCAGGCGAAGTTCAGCTGACGATTCCGGAGCACTCAGCGCTCCCTTCACATACTCCTCGACGGCGCGCGGATAGTCGCGCTGGTTTTCGTAAATCGCGCCGGCTTCGTACGCATAGAGACTCGAATTGGCCAGACGCTCGCGTCCTTTCCCCAGCAACCGAAGGGCGTTGTCGAAATCGAAATAGTCCCAATAGATGGTGGCCGCCTCGAGATACCCGCCAGGCCGACCGGGCGCGACCTGCGGGATGCGTTCCCAGTAGGGGCCCGCTCGTGCCAATAATTCGCGGTCGGCATAAATATCGCCGATGCGCGCCATGGTTTCTGTGTCAGTAGGATTGGCTTGCAGAAGATTGTCTTCGATCTTGGCTGCGATGGCCGTGTCTGCGAAATCGAAATACGCGAGTGAACGGTACACCGACGATGCGGTGTGGCAGATTTCAGCCTCGGCGGGATATTGCGCGGCGAGTTCCTGCAGGACCGGCGCACTGTCCTCGAAGTGCGAGCGCCACAAGCTGGCGTTCGCAAGAAAATCGGCGGCGGCGGGATTCTTCTCCCAACTCGCAGCGTCGGGTGCAGTTTGGTGTATGGCGTTGAGTTCGGAATCGAGTTTGCCTCGGGCAGAAAGGAACTCGAAGAAACGGTTCCGCAGCGCGGCATCTTCAAACCAGTGTTGGCGCAGTAAGGCTTCCCAAGCCACGAGATCACGAGTTGTCGGCGTCTGATAGGCGTTTAGAAGATTGCGAACAAAGACTGGATTATGCGGAAAACGCTGGTTGGCGTACTGGTTTAGCCGCAAGTAGAGTCCCGGACCACCCCCCACCACGTGGTTGAAATATGTTTCCAGTTCGGTTCCCTGGAACGTTTTCACCGCGACACGCGTCAACTCATCGAACTCTGCGTCACGCTTGTGGCGCAGGTAGAAGCGAGCCAATTGGTCATACCAGGATTTATCGGGGAAGTGTCCTATGGCACGGCGGTAGACTTCTTCCTGCTGCGCGCCCAAGCGGTTCTGATCCAGGAAGACGGCGAGACGCTCATAGAGGCCGGGATCGTCGGGACTACGCTCGATCTCATGGCTCAGAACCATGAGCGCAGTTGGAATCTGCTTCATCTGCACCAGACGAGACAGGTAGCGCTCCAGCACACGTGCGTACTCCGGAGACCGTGCCCCGCCTTGTCGTGTGGGAGAAGCGGTCGTGGCCAACTGAAAAGCCTGGCTGGCCTTGTGGCGGGGAACGCCATTTTCTGACCAAGCCTCGTCCGATTGGCTTTCATCTTCGGAGCCCTCGGTATCGGTTCTCTGCCGGTTGTAGAGCGAGCGTGCTTCGTCGTCTGCGTTGTAGGTTTCGCCGAGGGATCCGAGCGGCACGTTCTGTGCCTTGGAGGCGAGTTCCTGCAGAACGGCGTCGTAGATCGCGAATTCGCTCTTGGCATCGTCTTTGCGCGCGTAGGCATCGGCCATCAACAAACCGACCGATGTGCGTTCGGAGGCATGGGGAAAATTCGCAAGGAATTCGCGCCCGCCCTGGATGACCGCGTCACTCTCTGCCGAGTTGGAATAGAACTCGAGGAGTTGTGCATGCAGTTCCGGACGCCGCGCAGAATTTGGGAATTTCATATCCAGCATCGACAGCAACTCGACCGCGCGCGATCGATGGAAGTAAGGCACGGCGCGCTGCTCTTCTTCCGAATACTGCGAGGCGGGCTGCGTCGTATTCAGGATGAGCGACAGAATTCCGTTCAAGTACCCCGGTCCCTGATCCAGGGTGGCAATGTCGCGATACATGGAAAGTTCGCCGGAGCCCAGTCGGATGGGAGTTTCCGGTGCGGTCAGCAGCAGACTGGTGAGGCCGGCAAGGGCGGTGGCCTGTGCGTCTGGAAGATCTTTGCTCGTGGTGTTGTAGAGTGCGAAGTAGTAGCGAGCCGACTCGGGATAGGCATGAATGTCTTCCAGCAAGCGGGCACAGATGTAGAGTTCCTGCGAGGTCCAATGGGACTTGGCGGATTCCTTGTGGAGGCGCAGGTCGGCGATTGCCTGCTGAGCCACATCGGTCTTGCCTTGCTGCTGGTAGTAATAGAACATGCGGGCCGTTGCATCGAGATCCTCGGGATTCGCGACCAGGGCAGCGCGGGCATCGTCACGAAACCTGCGCAGGTTCTGGGTATCGCGCAGAAGATCGAAATAACTCTTCACCAGTTGCGGATCCCAAAGCGGCTGGAAACTTCGCTCGTAGACCGCCAAACCTTCCTGCACCGAGCCGCGACGATAATCCACCATGGCGGTCGCCTTTACCGGAAAAATTTGATCACCTGGAAAATGCTTGCGGTAGTCGGCGATGAGTTGCCCGGCGACCTCGTATTGTTTTTCCGCGACCAGAAACTGCAAGAACCGTGCGTAGAGCGTTTGCTCCTCGGGATAACGCGCAATCCATGCATGGTATTGAGCAATGGAGTCATCCTTCGGCAATCCTTGGGCTTGAATGATTGCGAAGATGCGCTCAAACGCCTGCCACGAACGCTGTTCGGTGGGCGCGGTCAGCTTTTCCGCTGGAATTGGAGAAGAGCTCGCCACCAGCGACAAAATCCTGATCTCTTCATTCGGGCGGAGACGGCGGTGGTAAAAGTCAGCGAGCGCGAGCTGAGCGTTGCTCTTGTCGGAAGAATTGTCGAGGTATTTCTTCCAATCGGATTCAGCAGCTGAGAAATCGAGCGCCTGTTCATCTTCCAGAGCTCGCAGTGAATACAAGTCGGAGTTGTGCGGCTGAGCTTTAATCAAATCGGTCAGCGCCGGACGAGTTTCCCGGGGAGGCCTGCGGAATGCGACCGCACCGTTGGGCAATGACATCATGCGAAAAAACACCGCTTCCAATGCTGTGCCCGCCTCGACATTGCGAATCCAGAGAGGCAATTCTCCGAGGGCGGAGACGGTTCCGACAATTGCGGCAAGGAAGACAACCAATGCAATCAGCTGAATACGCCGGGCTGGGGAGTCAAGGAAGTACTTCAATCTGCACCTCCTGCGTACCAATGTTGTGAGCGACGTCCTCAGCAGTGAGGACCAGCTTGTAGGTACCGGGGATAGCCTGGTCGGGAATGGCGAGAACACCGGTATTGGCTGCGGCTTTGGCGTCCCAGCGCAGGGGGACGGGCATCGCCCCATCCATTCGCGCAACCAGGGTGCGCGTCGATTCGGAGGCACTCACTCGCAGATCGATCGTCTGCCCACGCTGAAAGCGTTTGCGGTCAAGTTTCACCTGCACCACAGGCGGCTTGCTGGCAATCACGAACGTTTTGGACTCGCGATAGGTGTGCCCTACTCGATCCCGCAGAATCAAGCGCACAGTGTAGGTTCCGTCCTGCATGTCGGTCGGGGCAAGAAAGCGAGTCTGCCAGACGTCTTCAGAGGAAAGATAGCGAAGCGGTTGCACCAGCCCGAAAGGAAAGAGGGCAATGACCGACGTGATCGATTCGTCAGTCTTGACGCGAAGAATCGGATCTCCGGGGCGGATCACGCGCGGGCGCAGAAGAGCGCGCGGCACCGCCAGAAACGATGTGTAGGGCGTGACGAACTTGTACCGACGAGCGAGACGGATGATTTCATCAACGGTAGCCTGGTCCTCGCCATCCCGCTCGATCTTCTCCAGCAACGCATCGACGCGCGCTCGTGCCCAGAGTCGTGGCAACTGCGGATGATCGAATGACTCCCGAGGCAGGTTCGCCGTACCGGTTATTTGGACCGCGGCGCCATCGCGCACGCCATGTAGGTTGAAGGCAACATTTTCCTGCGGCTTCTGGTAACAACCCACCCACGAAGCCAGAGATCCCGCGAAGGTCGCGGCTTGCAGCGGGTAGACGGCATCAACCGCAGTCTCTGGAGTCACGGACAAGCCGAGCTGGCCAACCGGGCTGCGACCGATCTTCGACAGGAACGAATTCAGCTTGAATTCCATGGGTTCGGTCGAGAGAACTTGTTCGAGCAGCCCGTCTTGCCGCGCCAGCATCCGGAATAGCGGCAGGTTGGCGTCGTCGCCGACAGCGAGTATGTATGTGCGCGGCCGCTGTGTGTCTGGGAGTTGCTGCCATGCCGACGCGTACCAGCCCGCGAGTTTTGCATTCTGAAGGGGTCCACGCGTCGCCCCGCCGTCGCTCAGAACTACCAGATATGGATTGCTTCCCCCCGCAGCGGCCACCTGCTGCAGGCCGCTCTGCAAGGCTTTCCGCAGATCCGTGCCGCCCCGCAACCGGCTGGAGCGCACAGCATCGATGGCACGCTGAATCGTGGCCGCGTCTGCTGCGTTGACCGGAACCACCACCTTGGCCTCGGAGTTGAAGAGGATCAAGCTGAAGTGATCCTGCGGCCGCAGTGTATGCAGCATAGTCTCCAACGCCTGATAACTGCGTTCGAGTTTCTCCCACTGCATCGATAGGGATGTGTCGAATAAAACGATCACGGTTTTCGGCGCGCCGCTCGCAGTGTTCCCAGTGGATACCGGCGCCGGTCCAAAACCCAGCAACGCTTCCGCTTCGAAAAAGCCAGGCTCGTTCGTGCTGCGGACTGGCGCAGTCTCACTCGGTGAAGGTTGGCCGCTGACCGGATTTCTGTAAGTCACCAGTTGCAGCGTGTCGGATGCGGCCGGATCAAGGTCATAGGTCGCAACGAAATCCTCCACGAGATTGATGTTTTGTCCTTCGAAGTGTCCCTGCACGAGATGAGGCGTGTTCTGATCGAGTCGCAGGGGGAACGACGTGGCAGGCGCCTGAAAGTTGCGAATCGCATGCGCCGTCTGCAATTCAAAATTGATTTTTAGGTGAGCGGCCGCTTGCGCCTGATACGCGTCCGGCCGTAGCGGGATGGCAAAATAAGACTTGAGATTTTCGACCGGGATCGACTCGTGATACTCGATCTCAAGACGTTTCGTCCCGCGCGCCGGAATGGGAGTAATGCGAGCGCTGAACACGGAACTGCGCTTCGCCTCCTCGGCGCCGCGTTCGCCCATCTGCAAGAGTCCAGGGTCAATGGATTGCTGTTTGAGCTGGTTGTAAATTTCCTCGGCTCTCTTCCGTTCGAGTATCACGGCGGGAAGGCGAACGGGCCCATCCCATGTGGCGAAATCGGAGATCGTGGCATGACTGGGCAGCGCGAAGATGCAGTTCCCTTCCTCAATCCCGTCGGTATGGTTCGCAAAAATCTGGCGCACGAAGACGCGCGCATCTCCATTGTCGATACGGATCGTGATTTCCATTTCCTCGAGTGACAGCACGGCGGGATTCGGTTGCTGCTTGTCGCGCGGGATGAGAACACCCGCATCGCCCAGAACGGGCGCCGAAGTGAGTAGGGCAATAAGAATCAGTAAGGCCAGGTTTTTCATGGATGCAGCTTCTGCTCTGGTATGCGAACCAGGCCGTTGTCCGTACCGACGTAGAGAATGCCGTTGGCGGCGGCGAGCGCGGTCACATTCAAGGACGGCAGGCCGTCGCGGATCACCGACCAACGATCCGATTGGCGATTGTAAAGATACAAACCTTCCCCGAGCGTTCCGGCGAGTACATAAGCTGGAGTGACCAACATTGCATTGGGATTCACTTCGAAGTGGCCGGACCCGGTCTCGAACGAATGGAAACGGCCAGAAGCGTCAAGGCCAAGAACGCCGGCGCCATAGGTGCCGACCATCCAGTCCGAACCGACTCGAACCACAGCCGTGATCCAGTTGTGCTTCAGGTTCGAACTGGAAGTCGTGTAGTTCACCGTCACGTCCCCCTTGTTGAGCATCGAAAGCCCGCCGAGCGTTCCCGCCATTAGCTCGTCGCCGGAAACCCCCAGGGAATAGACGTGGTTGTTCACCAGCCCATGAAACGCGTACATGCTGCGTGCACCGCTGGCGTCTAGGAAGGTAAGGCCAGCGGGCGTGGCGAGCGCGAGGCCATCGCGGTACGAGACGATATCGGTGACGTGATCGGCGATGAGTCCATCGGAGCGGGTCAACACCTGCTGCTCACTGCCGGAGTTGTCAAAGCGAACCAAGCCGTTGGCGGTCGCGACGTCGATGGTGCCGGACTTCGGATCCAGAAAAATACGGTTCACGCAGAACACATGCTCGTCCTCGACGTGCTTGGACCGGCCATTGTCAGTCGTCAGAAGATCAAGCCCGCGATCGAAGTAGCCTACCCACAAATGGCCCGAGGCATCGGCTGCCAGGGCAGAAACATTGCGGTCACGCAAAACCGTCGACCCGGCCTCGAGGACACGCTGCCAACCGAAGGCATGAGGATTCATGCGATAGAGGCCGTCGCGGGCAACAGCGAACACGTCGCCACCCGAGGTGAACAACTGTCGCACTTCCGCCAACTGAGTTCCCGGGCCAAGATTCGGATTCGGACGGCGACCCTCCAGCGGAATTACGAGCACGCCCTGATCCTCCGACCCCACGTAAAGCTGAGTTGGGGTGGCGAGCAGTGCTGTCGCGAACACACCGGGCGCCAGAACGCGTGAGAACCGACCCGCAGTGAAAACGGCAACTCCCGTCGGGGTGCCTGCATAAAGGGTGTCGCCGAAAACCGCGAACGCCTGCACCTGAGGATCGGGCAACCCCTGGGCCTCGGTGAAGCTGTCGCTCTCCCCGGCATGAAAGTGCAGGGCACCCCGATTGAGTGTCCCGACCCACAGATCAGATTCGTTCCCAGCCAGCGCAGTCACGTAGAGCGCATTCAGAGAAGGATGGAGGACGGTGATCTGTTTTCCGTCATAAACCAGGACTCCGCGCTTCTTGGTTCCTACCAGAAGATGCCCGGAAGCAACCGGCAGGATCGCGGTAATCGCCCGGGCAGCCGAGGCGGCAGGCAGGATCTGCCGAAAACTGCGTCCGTCGAACGCAAGCACTCCATCGTTGGCTGTCGCTATTACAAGTTCCGGCTCTCGCGAGTCCGCTAAGACGGCCGGAGCTAGCCCAACCAACGGGGATGCCGGAAGTTCGTTCCCCACTGAATATTGGTGAAGCAGGGCTCCCTCCCGCGTGTATTCCTGCAGCCCACCAGGGCCCGCGAGATACAGATGCTCCTGAAAGCGGGCTGCCTGAAGATAGACCGCCGGGGCGCTGACCACTTCGAACCCCGGATTTCGTGGGGAGGGGAGCACTCTCGCGACAAAGCGGAACTCGCTTTCCGCACGAACGTCGGCCGCAGCGGACCGCATTGCGCGCAAGGTGCGCCAGATCACCAACGTTCCCAGTGCAGCCGCGAGGGCAAGGCCGGTCAGAACCACCACGCGCACCCAGGCAGAACGCAGCTTCATGATTCCTTTGGCCGGGACAGTGAACTATAAACCGCGAACCCGGGGTTGCAAATCAGAAAGCACGACGCAGGCCAACTCCCGGCCCCAATGCGGGCGCGGCTTTCTACCCGCCCAGAGCAGGTTGTGGTGTATGCGCCAGCAGACACCGTCTCAAGCAGGACACAACGAAAGCGGCCGTTCTTCCCTGACCGAAGTCGAGCCAATTGCGATTACTTCCGTGCGAATTGATGGAGCGCAGCCAGTAATGAGCGCTTGAACCTGCATCTAATCTTTAACACCTGTGAAGAGGGTTCCCGATTTACAATGGCTTTCCCGGGGCGTGCCGCACTTCCGACAGCAAGGAGGGGAGTTAACGGCGCAACGACTTGGCTGGCAGATCGACGATTCGGCGGGTATTTGGGGCTATCCAGACCAGGTCCAGCGTAATTTGATTTGACTCTTATGCGTTCACGGTTCTTTCGGATTTTCGCCCTGACGGCGGCGCTTTTCCTGCTGCCCAGGGGGGAAGCAGCCGGGCAAAGCACGACTCTTATCAGTCTGGACCAGGCCATCGATTTGGCACTGGCTCATAATCATGCGCTGAAGGCCAGCCGGACCTTGATTCTTCAGAATCAGGCGCAGGAGATCACAGCCAACCTCCGCCCCAACCCCACGTTAGGGGCTGACACTCAGTTCATCCCGTTCTTCAGTCCTCAATATTTCTCCGGGGACAATGTGGATGTGACCCAGCAGTTTGATATTGGGATCAGCTACCTGTTCGAGCGT
>Ga0207663_10000636_pt1 | contig 15569 bp, 10 predicted proteins | sample LARL53metaG_FD_184346 | JGI IMG/M metagenome (GOLD analysis project Ga0207663, IMG submission 184346) | Corn, switchgrass and miscanthus rhizosphere microbial communities from Kellogg Biological Station, Michigan, USA - LAR L5-3 metaG... | ecosystem: Host-associated > Plants > Roots >...
GATCGAGTTCCCGATCGTGTACGCCTCTGCCCGGGCGGGCCGGGCCTCGCTCACCCGCCCGGAGGACGGCACCCTGCCGGACTCGCCGGACCTGGAGCCGCTGTTCACCGTGCTGCGCGACACCGTGCCCGCGCCGTCATACGAGCGGGGCGCGCCGCTGCGGGCGCACGTCACCAACCTGGACGCCTCCTCCTACCTGGGCCGGATCGCGCTGTGCCGGGTGCACAGCGGGACGATCGAGCGCGGCCAGCAGGTGGCCTGGTGCCGCCGGGACGGCTCGGTGGAGCGGGTGAAGATCACCGAGCTGTACCTCACCGAGGCGCTGGAGCGGGTGCCGGCCCAGACCGCGGGCCCGGGGGACATCATCGCGGTGGCGGGCATCGCCGACATCACGATCGGCGAGACGCTGGCCGACGCCGATGACCCGCGGCCGCTGCCGCTGATCACGGTGGACGAGCCGGCCGTGTCGGTGACGATGGGCGTCAACACCGGGCCGCTGGCGGGGCGCGAGAAGGGCACCAAGCTCACCGCGCGGCTGGTCCGCGACCGGCTGGAGCGGGAGCTGGTCGGCAACGTGTCGCTGCGGGTGCTGCCCACCGCCCGGCCGGACACCTGGGAGGTGCAGGGCCGGGGCGAGCTGGCCCTGGCCGTCCTGGTCGAGACCATGCGCCGGGAGGGCTACGAGCTGACCGTGGGCCGCCCCACCGTCGTCACCAGGCAGATCGATGGCGCGCTGCACGAGCCGGTGGAACGGCTCACCGTCGACGTGCCGGAGGACTACCTGGGCGCGGTGACCGCGCTGCTGGCCGTGCGCAAGGGCCGGATGGAGAACATGACCAACCACGGCACCGGCTGGGTACGGCTCGACTACACCGTGCCCGCGCGCGGGCTGATCGGGTTCCGCACCCAGTTCCTCACCGACACCCGGGGGACCGGCATCGCCCATCACGTGTTCGAGGGCTACGAGCCGTGGTCGGGGCCGATGCGGGCGCGCCCGACCGGGTCGCTGGTGGCCGACCGGTCCGGGACGGTCACCAGTTACGCCTGCTCCTCCCTCCAGGAGCGCGGCTCGCTGCTGGTGTCGCCGGGCACCGAGGTCTACGAGGGGATGATCGTCGGTGAGAACGCGCGCGCCGACGACATGGACGTCAACATCACCCGCGAGCGCAAGCTCACCAACATGCGCCAGTCCACCGGGGAGGAGCTGGAGCGGCTGGTGCCGGCCCGGGTGCTGAGCCTGGAGCAGGCGCTGGAGTTCTGCGCGGACGGCGAGTGCGTGGAGGTCACCCCGTCCGCGGTGCGGCTGCGCAAGGCGGTGCTGGACGCCAAGGAGCGGATGCGGGAGCGCGGCCGCCGGGCCAGAGAGGCGCAGGAGACCCGCTACTGACGAGGCGGTAGATCGGAACGGGCTGGTCGGCTTACGCCTGGGTCTGCTGGTCCGGACAACAGCGCTGGGAGCTCGCCCTTGCGGCGCCCGGCGTCGGCGTTCCCTCCCGTGTTTCCCCTGGCTGAGCGTCCAGCTCCTGCGCTTTGGCCCGGCTGAGGACGCGGCTGGCGGCGAGAGCGGCCGGTTGGCTCGTACCAGGCCAGTGGAGTAGGCGGCCGGCGCCAACCCCGTCAAAGTGCGGTAGCCAAAACCGTCCGTTGAGCGGAGTCTGGCCAGTTGCTGCCTTTATAGGGTGCCACCGGAGCGAGTGGTTCATCGGGGTTGAAGTACGAGGTGAACGGGCTCGGAGGGAGCGATACTGCGGCACTGGCTGAGGAGGCCCGGGGGCACCGCGCCTGCGGAGTCGGCCGAACATTGGCCGACCGCACCCTGGCTCTCTTTCACGGCGGGCGATGCCATGCGGCCCGCTGACCGGGCCGTGGGGGACGGGGCTTAGGGGTGGTGAATCCTGTGCCAGACACTGGCGCTCAGGATCGGCACGTTCACTCCCGAACAGCGACCATCCCTGTGCGCACCCGGCCGCTGGAGGCTCGAAACGGAGATCACGGCCCTATCGCCACGCCCGACGTTGCCGATGCTGAGCCGGACCAGCCGCGGGCGGCCAACCCGGAGCTCACGGTGCTGATGCCGTGTCTCAATGAGGCCGAGACCGTCACGGCCTGCGTCCGGAAGGCGGTCGGCTTCCTGGCCGACCACTGTATCGATGGTGAGGTCGTTGTCGCCGACAACGGCAGCACGGATGGCAGTCAGTGGCTGGCCGCGGATGCGGGAGCACGGGTGGTCTCCGTGGCGGAGCCGGGCTATGGCAGTGCCCTGCTCGGCGGGATCGTGGCGGCCCGTGGCCAGTACGTGATCATGGGTGATGCCGACGACAGCTATGACTTCAGCGCGCTCACGCCGTTCGTCAGCCGCCTGCGGGCGGGGGCCGATCTCGTGATGGGCAACCGGTTCACGGGGGGGATCAAGCCGGGCGCCATGCCCGCGCTCCATCGCTACCTGGGCAACCCGGTCCTGAGCTTCATCGGCCGGCTCTTTTTCCGCATCAAGGTTCGTGACTTCCACTGCGGGCTGCGCGGGTTCCGGCGAGACAGCGCGCTTTCGCTGGGCCTGCAGACCTCGGGCATGGAGTTCGCCAGCGAGATGGTGGTCAGGGCCACGCTCGCGGGACAGCACGTCGAGGAGGTGCCGACCACCCTATCGCCGGACGGTCGCAGCCGGCCGCCCCACCTGCGCAGCTGGCGGGATGGGTGGCGGCATCTGCGGTTCTTGTTACTGTTCAGCCCGCGGTGGCTGTTCCTGATCCCCGGCGCCGCCTTGCTCGCCCTCGGTCTGGTCATCGGTACCGCCGTGCTGCCTGCCCCGTTGACGGTGGGCGGTATCACGTATGACGTGAACACGCTCGCTGTCGCGTGCGCGCTGGTGGTGATCGGCTTCCAGGCTGTGCTGTGTGCCGTATTCACCCAGGTTCATGGCCGTGCGGAGGGATTCTTGCCGGAGGATCCCAAGGTCAGCAGGCTGCTGCGGGTCTGGAGCCTGGAACGCGGGCTATGGGTTGGCGGTCTGCTCGCGTGCGTCGGCGCCGCAGGCCTGGCTACGGCGTTTGCCCGGTGGCATAGCGTCAGGTTCGGCGCCCTCGACTTTGAGACCTCGCTACGCCTTGTGCTGCCCGCCGTAACCGCGCTCATCGGCAGCTGCCAGATGATCCTCGGCACGTTCTTCCTGGCCGTACTGGGCATCCGCCAGGCGCCGCGACTGGTCCTGGCCGACCCACCCCGTGGCGGTCGCGCACCGGCCCAGGCCGCCCAGCCGGGAACCTCGCAGCCCGACCAGACCCAGCTGACGCCAGAGCGCGACTTCTCGCGTGAACAGAACGATCTGTGGGAACGCCAGGCATGAGTGCAACGCCAGGCATGAATACGCGGTTCGCGGTGATGTACCTAGTCTGGATACAGTCCCGGCCGGCATCTGGTCCCGTAACCAGCATCAAACCAGTCCAAGGTCTCAAAGGGGAGAAGCACTGGCACCGCGCAGGAAGTTCGATCCGGATTTCCGGGAGAGCGCGGTGCAGCTGGTCCGGGAGACGGGCAAGCCGATCACGGAGGTGGCCCGGGAACTGGGGATCAATGCGCGAACCTTGCGTAACTGGGTGAACGCCGAGCAGCGCCGTCACAGTGGTGGCAGCGGCGCATCACGTGAGGCCGGGCTGGACACGCTGGCGCGGGTTCGCGAGGAAGCCCCTGCGCTGAGCACGGCGGCTGACGTCAGCGAGAGCCGAGCACCGATGGTGCCGCTTAACGTCAGCGAGAGCCAAGCGGCGACGGTGCCGCTTAACGTCAGCGAGAGCCAAGCGCCGACGGTGCCGCTTGACGTCGTTGAGAGCCCAGAGCCGGTGGTGCCGCTTGATGTCGTTGAGAGCCCAGCGCCGGTCGTGCCGTCTGACGTCGGCAGGAGCCCGGCGCCGGCGAGGGGGCCGTATGCCGGGCGTTATAGGACTGTCCTCCACCGCGTGGTTGCGCTCGTGCCCGGGGGTCTTGGAGCCTACATCGGAGCGCTGGCGCTGATTGCCGTCCTCGTGCCTCTGCACAGCTTCTGGGCGGCCCAGGTGCTGCTTGTACCGCTGCTACTCGTCGTGCCAGGTGCCATCCTGCTGAGGGCGTTGCGGGTTCCTCTCGGTGCCGTGTCCTCATTCCCCGTGTACGTCCCGTGCGCCTCTCTGATAGTTCTGCTCGGCTCCGGTTTGCTGGTGGACCTGATCGGCCCGCTGATCGCCGTAGCTGCCCCCCTCCGGGCGGCACCGCTGCTGGTCGGCCTGGAAGTCGTTTGTCTGGCGTTGCTCGCCAAGTCCCGCAAGGTGCCGTCGAATGTGGCGATACCGTGGCGCCCGTTTGCGTCGCTGGCCCGGCTTGCGTGGCCGTTCATCCTCCCGCTCGTCGCGGTGGCCGGCGCACTTCGGCTCAACAGCGGTCATGGCAACGGTGTTGCCGCCATCGCGACCGCTGCTTGCGTTGCCGTGCTCGTCGCGGCCATAGTGCTTGCGCCGCGGCTCGACAGGTCACTGCTCACCGTGATCCTCTACGCCGCGAGCCTCGCGCTTATGTGGTCAGTCTCCCTGCGCGGCGCTCTCGTCCCCGGCTTCGACATCGCAACCGAGTACTACAAGCTGCACCAGACGGTGCTAACGGGGATCTGGCACCCGGCTCACCACGATGACGCGTACGGCGCGATGCTCAGCGTTACTGTCATGCCGGCCGAACTGCACTTCCTGTCTGGCGTACCGGACCTGCTGGTATTCAAGATCCTCTACCCGGCGGTGGGCGCGCTGCTCCCGGTGGCGGTCTTCGGCCTCGCACGAAGGGTCCTTCCCCACCGCTGGGCCTTCGCGGCAGCCACGTTCGTCGTCGCGCAGGCCTTTTCGAGCCTCCCGATGATTGCGCGGCAAGAGATTGCCATGGTGCTTTTTGCCGCGCTGATCGCGGCAATGCTGGATGCCCGGATACAGCGGCGCTCGCAGTGGGCTCTGATTGCTTTGCTGGGCCTGGCCATGGCCGCGTCGCACTACTCGACGACCTACGTCGCGATCACGCTCATCGGGCTCATGCTCCCGCTGCAGTGGGTGGTGTCCTGGTTCCGTGAGGTACCGCGTGTCACCGGCGCGGTCGCGGTGGCATTTGTCGTGGCGCTCGCGGGCGCGTTCATCTGGTACGGGCCGGTGACCAGCTTCAACTATGGCCTGGGGCCGCTTGTCCATACGATCGAAACGCGGGGGTTCAACGTGCTCCCCAACCGGGCGCACGGAGAAAGCTTGCTTTCCGCCTACCTGCAGGGCAACACCGCGCCGCCGATCTCAGCGGGGCAGTACGCGCGCCTGGTCCACGCCTCCTACGCGGCGCACCGGCCCTACATCACTCCACTCCCTGATGCCGGCCTTTCCCGCTACGCGCTTCACAACGCGGCCGCCCCGGCCCCTCCGGTGAGGTACCGCGCTGCCAACAGCGCGCTCAGCGCGGCGTACCTGATCCTTCAGGAGCTTGCGAACCTGCTCGGTGCCATCGGGGCCCTGCTCATGGTGCTGGAGCGTAGATCCTTGCTCATCGCCCGGCAGGCTGGGCTGCTCGCGGTCGCGGCGGTAGCGATGCTCACGGTGATGAAGCTGAGCGCTACAGTGGCTGACTTCTACAACTGGGAGCGGGCCCTTCTCCAGGCGCAGGTGGTCCTCGCGATCGCCCTCTGCTGGCCCCTGTACCTTCTCGATGGCCGGCCAAAGCAGCACCGTAACAGCATTCTCGCAGCAGCCGTTGCTTCCTTTGCCGTGATCCTCGTCTGCACCAGCGGTCTGGCCAACGTGGCATTGGGCGTGGGAGCGCTCGGCGGAGGGTCTAATATCAACCTGGCCAGCAGCGGTGAGGCCTTTAACCGCTACTACCTGACGGCACCCGAACTGGCTTCTGCCGGATGGCTCGGCAGAGTCGCGCGGCCGGGACAGCTGGTGTACGCCGACCGCTATGCGCAGCTCCGACTTTTTGCGGTGACGGGGAACAGCCTCAGCCTGATCGGCGACGTTACCCCGCTGACGCTCAATCAGCACGCATGGATCTACGCTGACCGTACCAATGTCCTCGATCACTCGGCCGAGGTGCTGTTCAACAACAGTGCCGTCACTTACATGTTCCCGGCCGGCTTTCTCAATGCCAACTACGATTTGGTGTACACGAATGGCTCTTCGGAGGTGTTCCGCCGATGATCTCCGTCGTCATTATCAGCAAAGATGAGGCAAGCCTCGACGACACCTTGACCGACGTGGCCGGTCAGGCCCAAGCGTTGGGAGAATCAGCCGAGATAGTCGTCGTCGACGCGTCCGACGGCCGACTTGACGATATCCGGCTGCGTCACCAGGCCGAGGTGAGATGGGTGCAGTTCGATCAGCCGCCCAGGGTAACCGTCTCCATCCCGCACCAGCGTAACGTGGGTGTACGTACAGCGGAAGGCGAGATCATCGTGTTCATTGACGCCGGTTGCCGGCCAGAGCCAGAATGGCTGGCGCTACTCGTCAAACCTCTGTTCCAAGACGAGCATATCGCCGCCGGCATAACCATCTCGCCGCCGGGGAACACTGGAGACAGCGTGGCCGACCGGCTAATGGTAGAAGGAACTCTGGCGAACCGCTATATAAAAGAGTCCGCCAGCACCATCAATCTCGCCTTCCGCCGTGAGGTGTATGACACGGTTGGCGGGTTCGATGAGGGATTCGCCTACGGCTCCGACACGGACTTCAGCTGGCGTGTTATGGACGCCGGCTACCGTATCCGTGGCGTGGCTGACGCTATCGCTCTGCACGATACGGGGACACTACGCCGTCAATTGCGGCGTTCCTACGTCTACGGCAAGGCACGCGTGCGTCTTTATCGGAAGCACCGTGCCAGGCTGAGACACATACTCCGGAACGACCCCGCCGTTGTCGCGTATCCCCTTTTCCTGCTAGGGCTGCCGCTCACTTTTGTCTACCCTTTCTACCCGGCCCTGCTGCTCATCCCCGTCTGGCGTAACCGGTCCGACGGCGCCGTCGGCGTCCTGAAGAACCTGACCTTCGGGGCCGGAGTCCTCGCGGAACTGGCCGCCCCATGAAGGTCCTGGTTCTTCCCCGCGATGCGAATCCCTACCAGGGCCTGTTGTACGGCGAGATGCGGCGCCTTGGCGTCCAGGTCATCTATCTAGGTGAGCTAACGCCGGTACAGACGCTCAACCTCCTGCTCCTGCCGCTGGAGGTCATGGCCCGGCGTCTCGCTGGAGCACGTGTACTGCACCTGCACTGGGTCTTCGCCTTCATCCTCCCGGGGGCACGAGGTTTTCCGGCCATGCGAGGGGTGGCACAGGCCTGGTTTCTTGTCGTGCTACGGGTCTGCCGGATGGTCGGCATGCATCTCGTGTGGACCGCGCACAACGTGCTGCCGCACGAGCCGGTCTTCGCCGACGACGTATCCGCGCGGCGGGCCCTGGTCGAGGCCAGCGACCTGGTGCTGGTTCACTCACAATCGACGCTGGATGAACTCGCCGCACTCGGCGCCGTGCCGCGCCGGAACGCCGTCATCCCCCATGGCCCGATCGGCCCATCACGGGCCGCCGGTTCGCTGCGCACACCTGGCGCCGGTGACCGGCCGCGCGAATTCCTGTTCTTCGGCCGCGTCCTGGAGTACAAGGGGGTCGACGACCTGCTGGCCGCTTTCCTGGCCATTCCCGATGACGTCGCGGCGCATCTCACCATCGCCGGCCAGTGTGACGACCCGAGGCGGCGGTCGCGCCTGCACGCGCTCGCCCGAAAGGGCGGCGCGAGAGTCCTGCTGCGCCTTGACTTTGTGCCCGGCGATGAAGTGGCGCAGTTGCTTGGCGCCGCCGATGTCGTCGTTCTGCCCTTCCGGCAGGTCAGTACCAGCGGAAGCGCCATGCTCGCGCTGTCCCATGGCAGGCCGCTGATCGTGCCGGATCTGGCCGGGCTGGCCGACCTTCCGGATCAGGCTGTCCTCCGCTACGACGGCGAAGTCGCCGGGCTTGTCGATGCCCTGGTCCGACTGGCCTGCGCCGATGACGAGGCACTGGCCGCGATGTCGGCCGCTGCGCGCAGTTACGCGTCCCAGACGACGTGGCAGGAGATCGCGGAAAGAACGGTATCCGAGATGTCGTCGGTTCTCGGCGACGTTCCGCGGACCGGCCCACGTGGTCAGGCGCTCAGGATTCCATGAAGCCGGTTAGCCTGGCGGCCAGCCTCCGGTCACGGACCACCGGAGCGGTGAGAAACCTCTTCGGTGATGCCCTCTATCGCGGTTCGCTGATCCTGATCACGAATACCGTCGCCACGGCGATCATCGGGTTCGTCTTCTGGTCACTGGCCGCTCACCGCTACCCCGCGTCCGCGATAGGCGTGTTCTCGAGCGTCACAGCGGGAGCTGGCCTGCTCGCCGTTATCGCGGCGCTCGGATTGCCGAACGTCATCATCCGCCACATCGCGAGCGTGCAGAATGCACGCGAGCTGATAATCGTAGCGGTCACGGCCATCGCCACGGTCGGCACGGTGCTATGTCTTGTCATCGCGCTGGTCCTTGGGCCCTATCTACCCGCCTCGCTCGGCCTTCATCAGCGGGGTGGGATGGTGCTCCTGGTGACCGTTCTGGTGACTTTCACCGCCGTTGGCACCATTCTCGATGTCGGCCTGGTCGCGACCCGGGCGAGCCATGACGTACTGATCAAAAACCTCGCGGGGAGCATCGTCAGGGTCGTCGCAATGCTCTTGCTGGTCAGCTTCCCATCATCGGGGCTGCTGGTCGCCTACACCCTGGGGCTGGGGCTGACTCTCGTGCTCGGCGGTGCTTTTCTCAATCGTCAGCTTAAGGCGAAAAGGGCGAGGCTCGGGGCGTTTCGGGTACTACGGAGTTACCTGTCGATCACGTCGGGTAACTACCTGGCCACCGTCATGGGAATTCTGCCGGCGAGCGTCGTACCGCTCCAGGTCCTCGTGGTCCTTGGTGCCGCCGAGACCGGACGGTTCGCCGTCGCGTTCCTGATCGGAGGATTCCTCAACGTCATCCCGGCGACGGTGGCGCAGGTCCTGTTCGCGGAGGCGTCGCGCGAGAGGGCGTCGCTCTGGAGGCAACTGCGCAAGGCGGTCCGCGGAGTGTACGTGCTGTTGCTGCCGGCAATAGTCATCGTGATCGCGGCCGCACCCCTCATCCTCCGCCTCTTTGGCGAGGCTTATGCGACGGCGGCGACCGGCTGCCTGCGGGTCCTTGCGCTGAGCGCGCTGTTCACGGGGGGAACCTATCTGGTCGACTCACTGCTCATCGCGCGCGACCGGATCGCCGCGTATATCTTCATGAACGGGGCGAACGCCGCTCTCGTGCTTGGCTTCGTTGGGCTACTGGTGCCGCGCGGGCTTACCGCCGCAGCAACTGGCTGGGCGGTTGCTCAGGGCCTGTCCCTCGTGCTGGGGATAATCGTGGTCGCGACGGCTGGGCTCGGGCGGCGTCGCGGAGCGGCCGCGGTGCCGGCAGCACAGGTAGCGCTGTCCCCGGACCACGATCGAACGGCGCGATCAGTCGCTTCTTCTTATCCTTCTTCTTCTGACCCGCAGGTCCGGGAGCTGCTGGCGGCTTGGCCCATGATGCCGACAACGTTGATCGCTGAGCAGATCGGCTGGGATCAGTCAATGCGGGTATTGCTCGACCGGGTGACAGAGCTGCGTATGGAATACCTGGATCAGGACCAGCATGTGAGCACACCTGATTACCTGCCCGGCAAGGTAGCTCAGTGCGGTTTCTGGTTCCCACCGCTCGAAGTGCCGGTCGGCTCCGGTCAGGTGCGCTCAGCACGGCAGCTGCCTGTCCTTACCATGGTCAGCGGCTATTCTCGCTGGCTCTCGGCGATCCTGATCCCGACCCGGCGGCCCGAGGATCTCTTCCCCGGCTGGTGGGAGCTCTTGGAGCAGCTTGGGTCAGTGCCGCACACGCTGACTTGGGATAGCGAGGTCGCTGTCGGCCGGTGGCAGGGCAGGAAGGAAGAAATCACAGCTGAATGTACAGAGTTCTGCCGCAGTCTAGGTACAAGAGTCACTATTGGCAGGCCGGCCGACCCCGGGACAAGGGGGCTGATCGAACAGTCATACGATCAGATGGAACGCTATTTCCTTCCTGGTCGCACGTTTATCTCACCGGTTGACTTCAACGCTCAGCTCCGTGACTGGCTGGCCATAGCCAACGCGCGGCGCCTGGCCCCGGGCTACTCGCCGGCTGAGCGTATAGACGCGGACAGGCAGGCCATGCTGCCGCTGCCGCCGATACCACCGATGACCGCCCACCGCGGATCTGAATCAGGTCAGGGTGCTGTGTGAAGGAGAACTGGCCAGAATGAAGGCAGCTGTACTCACAACTAGTTGGGACGACGGTCACAGGTGTGATGTGAGGCTGGCAAGGATGCTTAAAGAGCACGGACTCAGAGCAACTTTCTATGTAGCACCTGAGAATCAAGAGTTCGTGAAGCAGGACCTGCTATCTTTGCCGGAGATCCGAGACCTAAGCCAGGATTTCGAGATCGGCGCTCACTCGATGACGCATCGCCGGCTGCCTGCCATCCCTGAACAGGAAGCAGCAAGAGAGATAATCGACTCGAAGGCAGTGCTGGAGCAGGTTACCGGCAAGGAGATCGAGACATTTTGTTATCCAGGAGGCGCTTATACCAAGCGGCATGTGCAGCTGGTCAAGGATGCCGGGTTCCGATATGCGCGCACCGTGGCCAGATACACATTTACAGTGGACGATCCCTACGAGGCGGGAACTTCTTTGCACGTCTATAATCACCGGTTTGATCTATGGCAGACCGCACGTTTTGCGAAGTTCCGGCCCAGAAAGGTCCTGCGCTGCCTCGAATGGGATGCCTTGGCAGAAGCGATGTTCGATCAGGTCGTGAGAGAAGGCGGCATATACCATATTTGGGGTCATAGCTGGGAAATTGATGAGCATAATGACTGGGAGCGTCTAGAAAACGTGTTCCGTTACATCAGCGCGAACCCAAACGTCAGCTACGTCACGAATGGGGAGCTTGAGGCTTATTCATAAGGCGCGCTTAGGTTCCCCCGCTCGCCTCAGCGCACCAGCCGGGACACCAGGAGGTGACAGGATCTTGGATATGACGTCTCTCGTTTCGCTTGCTAAGAGCAGCGCTTTCCGCTTACTCAGCGTGGCCAATCGGCCGATCGGAACCGTCCGCCTCCGCCGTGATGTTGCGCAAACCGTCACCGACGGGGAACCGCTGCGCATCGCAGTCGGTGTCGGTGACGCCAGGTACCCCAGCTGGATCAACACCGACATCAACTGGCCGGCGAGGAACTACCTCGACCTGATGAAGCCCTGGCCGACACCGCCAGTTGATCGCATCTTCGCTGACAACGTGATTGAGCACTTCACTATCCGGAACGGGCGGGTCGTGCTCGCCAACGCCCTCGCCGCGCTGTGCCCGGGCGGAGGTATCCGCATCGCCACGCCCGACGTCGAGCGCACCGCCCGCGCGTATCTCGATAACACCGAGATCGGCCAGCGTCACCTCGAACGGCACCGCCGCCATGGCTATGACGTCCACTATCCGGTGGACCTGCTCCGGGTGACCTTCGCCGGGGCCGAGCACTACCTGGGCTTCGTATACGACTACGCCTCGCTGAGCGCCGAGCTGGACCGTGCGGGCTTCGTGCGCATCACGCGCCGCGAGGCCGGCGAGTCCGACGACCCGGCGTTCCGCAACCTTGAGCGCCGTCTCGGCGAGACGGAGGCCGCCACCTCACTGATCGTCGAGGCGTGGAGGGCGGGCTAGCGGGTAAGGGAGATGTCCGGTGCAGATCTCGATGGCACGGCCAAGCGAGCTCGGGCCAGGTGAAATTGCCGCATGGCATTCCATGCAGCGCGAGACAGAGTCTCTGGCCAGTCCGTTCTTGTGCCCGGAGTTCGCAATAGCCGTCGACAGCTTCTGCCCCAATGCCCGCGTCGCTGTGCTCACCGACGGGCCAGACATCGTCGGGTTCTTCCCTTTCCAGCGGCGCCGGCTCGGCGTCGGCGTGCCGATCGGTTACGGGATAAACGACTGTCAGGGTCTTATCCACGCGCCGGACGTGGAATGGGACCCCCGGGAACTGTTCCGGGCATGCAAGGTGTCCGTGTGGCAGTTCGACCACCTGGTCGAAGGCCAGCGGCCCTTCGAACGCTACGCGGCCGCCGTGGCGCCTTCACCAGTGATCGACCTGAGCGACGGGTTCGTGGACTATCATGAGAAGCTCTGGGCGAGGTCCCCGCAGTTCTGCAAAGATCTCGCCCGTAGGACGCGCAAACTCGAGCGCGAAGCCGGCGAGCTGCGTTTCACGGTGGACTCACGTGATCTCGCGGAACTTCGCGCCCTCATGTGCTGGAAATCGGGTCAATACCAGCGCTCGGGCTGGGCCGACATCTTTGACCGGCCATGGATCGTCGATGTCGTGGATTACCTGTTCGGCACCCATGGCGACCAGTTCGGGGGGCTGCTTTCGGTGCTGTACGCGGGAGGGACTCCGGTCGCGGCGCACTTCGGTCTACGGTCAGGCCACGTGCTCGCGCAGTGGTTCCCAGCGTATGACGCGCGTTTCAGCAGGCAGTCCCCTGGGCTGATTCAGCATCTGCGGATGGCCGAGGAAACCGCAGCCCTCGGCATTCAGCTGATCGATTTGGGCAAGGGCGCCGAACGTTACAAGCAGACGCTAAAGAACCACGATCTGCTGGTTGCCGAGGGAATGGCGGCCGGGGCGCCCTTGCCGGCGGCGGCGCACCGGGCGCGCATCCGTGCAGCTAGATGGGTGGGCCCCCGGATCAGGAAGCATCCGTATCTGTTTCGTGCCGCTGACCGGCTCCTCCGGCATTACGGCCGGACCACCTGACTGCAGCTCAGGAGCGAACGCCTTGGTGACTCAAGTTCCTAGGCCATCTCATCATAAAGGTCGATATAGGAGCCTATCAGGGCACGCCATCTGTGTTTTTCAGCCCTCTTAAAGGCGGCATCTACAAGTAGCCCCTGAGCTTCGGGGGGCATCGCGGCGAGACTCTCTATGCCATCCGCGATCCCCCGGGCGGTCGGCTCAATAAGAACTGCTTCCTGAGCCGTCACTTCGATGCCGATTCCTTTAGTCACAATTATGGGAATACGAGAAGCCATCGCCTCCAGTAGCGCTATCGGCTGTGCCTCATAGAGTGAAGGCAGAATAAGTGCGTCGCGGGTGGTATAAAACCTCTTCACCTCATCGCGGCTCTGCCTGCCGTGGAGCCTTACGTTCTCGAGCTTCTTGTCTGCTATCAGCATCCTCACTTCATGGCTGCATTCGCCGTCGCCGACAATGTCCAGTGTAATCTCGCGCTTGATCATGCTGAGCGCCTCAAGCAGGGCTGTCAGATTCTTGTGAGGGCTCAATCTTCCAACGAACAGAAGCTTGAAGGTCTTTGACACGGCCGGCTCGCGGGTAATCTTGAAGAAGTCCTCATCTATGCCGTTAGACATGATGAGCAATTTGCCATCATAGCCGTGGTCGTTCCTTACGGCCTGCCGAAGTTCATTGTTCAATACGATGACTAGTTCTGCATCGTTTATTTCACGGCCAAGGAACAGCCTTTTATGCAGAGGCAAGAACTTGCCCATCGGGCCTGACTGAACGAGGTCAGAGTGCAAATGGAAGATGTATCTGAATCGTTTGATCTTTGCGGCTAGCCAGACTGCTTCCGGCGTAAAGAACTGCCCGACATGCAGATGAACAATCGTGTTCCGTTCCGCATGCCTTAGCAGCCAGAAAAACAAGCGCCATATGATCGCGGTATGGGCAAGCTCGCTGCTCTTCAAGCGGGTAACCAGCACGTCATTCTCAACGCTCACGCCTGTTCTTGCCCCGATGTCTGAGGTGACAACTTCAGCCTGCTCACCGGCCAGCGTCAGTTGTGCCACCAAATCTTGAACGGCAATCTCCTGGCCACCAAGATGCGGTGGATAATATGCTGTGACATGAATTATGCGTGAGGCGTTCATGGCATCAGTACGCAGCCAGCATTCGCCGGGCAATGCCGTCCCAGCTAAATTCCCGGTTTACTGCTGCAGCTCCCCGGATCCCCATCGACTGCGCCTCGCTACGGTCTTCGAGCAGAGTGGTTATGGCGTTGGCCAGTGCAACGGCGTCCCCCGGCGGCACGATCAGGCCAGCCTTGTTTCTTGTAATAAGATCCGAACTCCCCGCAAAGTCAGTGGTAATTACCGGTGTGGCGTATGAGAGGGCCTCCAACGCTACGATACCGAAGCCTTCCAATTTGGTGAGCGAGGGCAGGACGAAAACAGAGCTGGAGCTATAGAGCTCCGCAAGTTTTTCATCAGGCACGTAACCAAGAAACTCGACGGAATCACTAAGCCCAAGCATCTCAGCCAGCCGCTCGTACTTGCCGATCAACTGCCCAGCGCCGCCTACCACCAACCTGGCTTCAGGTCTTTTGTCCTTGACCTTGACCATGGCATCCAGCAAGGTACCCAAGCCCTTATATTCGTGGTGCCTGTCGAGCACGCTCATGAAGAAGACCTGATCCGCCTTGTGCTTGATCCCGGGCACCGTGAGCGGCTCGGTAACTCCAAGCGGGATTATAATGAGCTTTCGTTTGTGGAGTTTGAGGTGCCTTGAGTGTTCAATGTACCTCGGTTGCGTAACGACAATCTTGTTCGCGCGCCACAGGATCAGATGCAAGAATGTCAAATTATAGAGGTAGGCAATGAGGCCGTTCACCCCTTGGCCGGTCAGATCGTTATGGTATGTTACAAATAGCCGCTTCTGTCTCAGCAGCGACACGAGTGCGGAGACATCCGCGCTCCATGGAGTCGGAATATGTGTGTGTATGACGTCGAAGCTCTCTGACATTAGCGTGCTGAACAGACGTGGAGTGATGTTCGTATTTGCAACTTTGGCAATGTACGGCAGTCTGATCGCTTTCACTCCCTGAACCGCGCACGACTCAGTATGTGGCTCATCGGCACACACGACGGTGACGTCGTTACCTAGCGCGACCAGTTGTCTGGAGAGTTCGAGTACATACTTTTCCACACCGCCGTAGGCAGGGAAGAACCTGACGGGTGTCTGAATAATTTTGAGCTTACTGGGCTTTGCCAAATCACCTCCCGTTCCGGTGGCGGCAACCGCCCGTCCCGGGGGTACAGTCCCCTCGTGGCTGGTCATCGCGATCCCGCGGACGGGGCTGGCCTGCGCCACGGACTGGCGGTGCCCTGCTTCGCCGATGACCCGGCCGATCTCGTCCAGCTGGGAATCGACGCCGAGCGGGCCGGGCTTGACGGGTACTTCCTCTGGGATCATCTGGTGCACTCCGACAGTGGGGAGGGGCCACCCATCGTGGACCCGTGGCAGGTCCTCGCCGTGGTCGCGGCCCGCACGTCACGGATCAAGCTGGGCACGATGATCACCCCCGTAGCGCGGCGGCGGCCCTGGAAGCTGGCCAAGGAGGTCACCACGCTGGACCTGCTCAGCGGCGGGCGGGTCATCCTCGGCGTGGGCCTCGGCGCTCCCGCCCGCGCTGAGTTCGGGCTG
>Ga0207663_10000637_pt1 | contig 15566 bp, 19 predicted proteins | sample LARL53metaG_FD_184346 | JGI IMG/M metagenome (GOLD analysis project Ga0207663, IMG submission 184346) | Corn, switchgrass and miscanthus rhizosphere microbial communities from Kellogg Biological Station, Michigan, USA - LAR L5-3 metaG... | ecosystem: Host-associated > Plants > Roots >...
GCGGCCCGAGTGCCCCCTTCCCGGCCACGGAAGCCCCCGGGAGGGCCTGGGACTCCAGCCAGGCCACCGCGACACCCTCCGGGTCGAGAGCGTCTCCGAGGGCCGCCGAGAGCCGCTCGGCATAGATTGCGGCTAGCCGGAGGTCATACCTCCATCCGGGCCAGGCCCTCGTAACCCTCCCAGCCAGTGGGAGCGGTTCTTTTGGGTCGGGCATCGCCGCCTTAGTTACGCCGTTCGGCCCGGGATCGGCCGTGGCCCCGTTGTCGATGGTCGGCGGCTTGTTTATGGAGGCGGTCTGCCGGTGCCGGTGGGGGTGGCTGTCCAGGGGCTGCCCGCAGTCAGGACAGGTAGGCGGTGAGCCGTCCTCCATCGATAGCGGGGCCAGGCCCTGCTGCCCGTCCGTGGCGTCCAGGGGGACCGCCGTAGAGAACGTCTTGACTCCGGCCTCGACCTGCTCCAGCTCGGCCACTAGCGTGGAAGGGCCGAAGCAGAGCACGATAAAGTCAGTGGTCACCGCTGCCGCATCCTGAGGCGACAGGTGCTTGAGCAGGCCCCGGTGGTAGTCGAGGACCTCCGGGGGCAGGGCACGGGGCTCCCAGGTCCCCGGGTCCCGGCCGCTCTTCACGATCAGCCGGGTCATCGCCTGCAGCTCGGAGATCATCGCCTTGGTCGAGGGCCGCTTGGTCTCGGGCTGGGGGTGTTCTGGGTCCTCGGTCGCCTGGCTGACAGGCGGCCGGACCGGTGGTTCCATCGGCTTACCCGAGGCGAAGTCCTCATGCAGCTTGTCCTGCAGGTCTGCGTGCCGCTCGGCCGTGGCCTGCCGGGCCTGGCCAACCTTGTCGTCCGGGTGCAGCGAGTCGGCCGGGTTCGAGGGGCCGCCTCCCGAGGGCGGTCCGGCCGGGGGTGCCCCTCCCGGGCCTCCGGCTGGCTTCGGAGCCCCTGGGAGCGCGGGGGCGGGCTTGGGTGCCCCTCCCACGCCTGGGGGTCCTCCCGGGCCTCCCCCGGGCTGCGGGGGGGCACCGATCGCGGCCGGGGCCGGAGCGCCCATGATCGGCTTGCCGGTGAGCGGGTCGATCGAGCCCAGAGGGACCATGCCAGCGGTCGGGTTGACGTACACGGGGTCGGAGGTGATCGGCAGGCCCCAGGGTGCCCGCTTGAGGGCGATACGGCACTCGTCGATCGAAGCAAGTCCGTACTGGAGCATCTGGACCAGTCGCTCAATGAGCGCGTTCTCGTCCTCGTCCTCCTCCAGGCCCTCGAACACGAACCGCATGTCCTCCTGGCCCCAGACCACCTGAATGAGGACATTGAAGATATCGGTAAGGAACGACAGGGTTGGCTTGAGCGACTTGCGCTCGTTAGTCTTCTCAGTGGCCTTGGCCATCTGGTTCGCGGCCCCGGGCGACTGGGTGGTCGACACCTTGGGCGAGATGCCCATCTCCATCGGCATCACGTCATAACCCATGCAGACCTGGGTCATTACGATCTCATCGAACTGGTCGGCCAGCGGCACGGGCCGCATCGGGAAGACCTTGGAGCCCGGGGGCAGGGCGATCGACTTATGCTTCCAGGCTGGGTCGCCTGCGATCGCGTTGTTCTGGTCCTGCCAGATCTGGAGCTGGTTGGGGGTCCAGCCGAGGTTCTCCCCGGGGCTGATGTAGTTGCCCGGGATCGTACCCTCGTCGAAGTAGTCGAGCTGGAACTGCTGCTTGCGCAGGCCGGTAATTGTGGGGATCAGGGTCCGCTCCAGCGGGGGGAACCCGTACGGGGTCCAGCTACGCTGAGTGTACGGCAGGTACATGAGCTGGTCGGCCCGGTACTCCTTAGCGGGGCGGCCCAGTTCCTTCAGCTCATCGGCTTCCGACCCATTCAGGATCTGCATCAGGTCGACCCGGGGCACGCCGTAAAGGTACTGCTGGTAGGCAGGCGACGGGGGCTTGACCCGTCCGCCCCGGTTGTTGACCAGGGGCCGGATCGTCGACCCGGAGATCAGCTCCAGGGCCGCGACGTCCTTACCGAACGGTCCGTATCCGCCCTTCTTCTGGGTCGGGTGCAGGTACAGCGACATCGCGTCGGTGACCAGCATCTCCTCGACCAGGGCGTCAATGTAGGAACCGAACCCGAGGTAGTCCGGGTCTGGCTTACGAAAGAATCTGACTACGACCTTCTTCCGCTCGTTGAACTCGCGGTGTGCGCCCTGGTCGCCCCGCATCTTCTTCTCTGCCGCCTCGGTGGGCATGACGTCCCACTCCAGGCCACGAATCTCGCCCTTCCTTACCTGGATGCAGGACCGGGCGACGGAGTAGATATCCGCGTAAGTGCGGAGGGTGCCGAACGTGGCCAGCTTGAACCCCTCGGTACCGGGCTCCCCGACCGGCATGTTCCAGCCGGGCGGCATCTGCCGCTGCCGGGGCTCCGGCCGGTCCCACTCGCCCTCGGGCACGTTGATCGCCACGGGCTGGATGGGCGTCAGCGGGGTGAAGGTGCCGTTAAGGAACTGGGCCGGATCGCGTGGGAGGGCCGCTCCGAACGTCCGGCCGTACATCTCCTGCTGCCATTCGAGCATAGCCGGAGCCATGCCGGACTTGACAACCTCATTCCGCAGCCGGGCACGCTTGAGAGCAGCCAGGACGGCGGCCGGATCGGTCTGAGCCATTTAACCATCCAGCTTAGTGTGCAGAGAGCGAACCGCTCCCCGGATCTCTGCGAGCTGCCGGTTCACCAGCATTAGTTCGCCCTTTAGGTTCTCCACGATACGATCGTGGTGATCTTCGAGCCGCCTGGCCGCGTGCTCCTCGTGGTGCCTGTTCACCCAGCCGATGAGTCTCCGGCCCATCCGGTCCCGGATGTACCAGCCAGCGAACCCGGCCCCGCCCACCCACAGGGCCGCCTGCACAAAGTTCGGCCAGACACTGCCGGATGGCCAGGCGAAGAACGACCTAAACGTCGTGGTACGCCAGAGAGCGACAGTGAGCGCAGCCGCTGCCACCAGCACGCACAGCGCTATGAAGTCGTCCCTACGCCTGGCCATGCACGGAGTATACTGCCTACGGTCGAACGGAATCAAGCCACACGCTGACCCGCCTTATCACAATGTCGGCTCCGATGTCCCGGGCGAGGCTGCCGTCCGCGAGCATGATCAGTGTGGTCAGATCCTCGACCGGGATCTCGTCCACCTCCTCGCCGCCTCCCACGTCCTCGAACACTACGCCGGTCCAGTCGATGTCGGCAGCGGCGAAGTATTCGACCTCCGCGATCTGGCCGGAGCCGGAGTGGAACGAGATACGCTTGACCCGGGGGCAGGACCGGACGTGATGCCCGCCGCAGTGCGTGCAAGGACGCTCCTGCTCAAGCTCGGCTTGCTCCTCCTCGGTGAGCGTTCGGTGCTGGGCCTGCTCCCGCAGGTGGGACAGGCGGCCCAGGGTCGCCAGGGCGCTTGCCGACTGGTCGGCCCCGGGGCCGGGCTGGGCTGGCATGCTCATCGGGGCCACACCGCCCAGATCACCCGGAGGGCAACGGCAATGACCGCGAGGGCGGCACAGACGCCGGACACCCGGATCAGCATCCAGGTGAACCGGGTGAGCGGCTGGTCGGGCCAGGGGACCCGGACCGAATGCAGCGGGGTCGCCTCCGGGGGAGGCTGCCACAGTCGCTTCTGGTCGGGCCACAACTGGGTTGCAGCCGGGTCGTTTACTTCGGGCAGGCGGCCTCTCCAGGCACGCGGGTCACTATATTCAGGATGCACGCGATTCCCCAGCATGATCGTGGCGGGTTCAGAAACAGGATGGCCCGCCGCTGCGGGGGGGATACAGCGGCGGGACCACTACCTATCCAAGCAGGCCGTTTGACGGCGTGTCAACTATCGGCGGACCGCTCCCTGATACGATGAAGCATCGCGGCCAGGGCCAGGTCGGCGGCCTCCTCGTCCTCGACAAAGGCCCCGATCAGGTCGCCCTCCTCAAGGGCCGCCTGGCCGCGCTCGTGCGCCTCGAACGCGGCCCGCTGGTAGACCTCCGATTTCTTCGTCATGGCGTCTCGAACTCGATCTCATACTCGGCATTGTTCCGGCTGAAGTAGCCCTCGCGCTCCAGCTCGGCCAGCTCGTCCGGGGCCAGCTCGATGTTGAACACGCCCTGGTCGACCTCTTCGACGATCCGGTCCGGGCCGAGGATCTGCCCGGCCGCACGCCTGGCCTCGTCCAGGCTGCCGACCTCGTATTCCCGGCCGTCCTGCGGGTGAACCCCGGTGATCGTGGCCTGGGCCAGGGGCCGGATCGCGGGCAGATCGCACGCGACCTCGGTCAGGCCACCGGCTATGGGACCCTGGGTGTCGTAAACCATGTCTTCTCCTCCTGCGGGGCGGGTCGCTGTCATATTTCCATTAAACCACGCCCTTGACTCCCTGTCAAGGCCCGGGGCCTGCCCAAGTGAACGGCAAGGGCAGGCCCCGGGGGCTAGTGGGCTATTCGCTGCCGATGATCCGGTAGCCGCGCTCCTCCAGGTCGATGAACCCCTGCCGGTGCAGGGCGTCCAGTTCGAGCCCGCGCAGCTCGACCAGCCAGCCGAGCCCGTCCTCGGCCAGCCGGAGCGTCCGGCCGGGGCCGATCACGACCTCGACCGCCTTGGTGGCCTCGGCCTGGTCGTAAGTCGGGTGGTCGTTGCCGATCCAGATCTGGCACTCGGTCAGAACCGCGTCCTTGTCCGCGATCGTGGGGACGTACGAGTCGATCGCCCCGATGTGCTCGGAGATCGCCTGCTCGGTCACGGACCGGATCCCGTCCGGGTCCAGAGCGCCCGTGCGCAGGGCCTCCGCGAGCATTTCGAGCAGGTTGTCGTCCGCTGAACTCATCTGTCCTCCTGTGGCGTGGGGGGCCGGGCGGCCCCGCTAATTCCATTAAACCACAGCTTTGACACGGTGTCAAGCCCGGTGCCAAGGACTGGGCCGCCAGCCTGACGGGCTCAGGCTGGCGGCCCGGACGGGTGTCCTACACTCAGAGGGTCATGCAGCTCTGGGGTTGCCTGTGGCCGCCTCCCTCCTGGCCGTGTCCCTGGCCTTCTGGGCAGCCACGATCGCCAGCGACTTGGTGACCTTGGTCACGAACGCTCGCGATACAGTGGCTGCTTCCGCCATGGCCTCGTCTGCGGTCATTTCTCCGACCGAGACCTTGTGGCGCAGGCTGGCAAGGAAGACCTGATCGTGTCCCTGGGCGAAGGTCCTCCGGACGGCTCGGTTACAGCCGCACCGGCAGGAGTTCGATGTTACCCCGGTCGTCTGGTCCTTGCTTTGATTCGCCACCCTGTGCATCCTTCCCTGTGGCGAGTCTCTTATTACGATCCGATAACAGCACGCTGCTTGCTCGGGCGTCAATGCTCGGTTCAGGTAAACACAGCTCGGCCCCGCCTCCCACGTCTCGCGGGGTGCGGGGCCGGTGAGCCGGTCCTTACTTGATGGTCTTGGCGACGATGTTCGCGGCCTTGACGCGCAGGGCCTCGGTCGGCAGCTCGTCGAACAGGCTGCAGTCGGCCAGGTTCAGGTCGGTGTCGGTGAGGAGGGCCTTGATCGCGGCCTGGGCGACCTGGCTGGCGTGGCGGGCGTCGTGACCCTGCTTGTACATCCCCTTGACCTGGGCACCGCACTTGCAGAGGCACGGGCTCAGCTTGGCGTTGCGGCTGGGCCGGGCGGCCTTGGCCGGGGCCGCTGCCCGCTGGATCGCCTGGGCGTCCTCGGTGCTCTCGGTCTCGTCCTCGGTGTGGTCGTCCTGTCCGGCCTCGCTGATCCAGAACCGGGTCCGGACGTCGACGGTGCGGACCTCGGTGCCCCGGCCGTCGATCAGGGTGATCGTGGTGCCGGTGACCTTGGTCGAGGTGATCAGGGTGCCGTCCTGCTCGTCGGCGGACTTGCCGGTGCCCCAGTAGTAGAAGCTCTGCGGCTGGCCGTGGCCCTTGTAGGTGTCGCGGCGCAGGTTGGTCGTGTCGGCGGAGAGGGGGCTGGTGGCGGTGGCGTTCATTTCGTTCCTCCTGTGGCGTCGGGGCCGGTCGGCCCCTCTAAAACCATTCAACCATACCCTTGACTCGGTGTCAAGTCCCCCTCGGCCGGGGCGAATGTGAACCGGATCACATTGCCTCGCGTGAGCGCGGGGGGTTGACGGGAAGTCAACGAATGTGATTTAATGGAGGGGTAGGGCGGGGAATGGCCCGGCCCGAGCCACAGGAGGAAAGATGACCACACCGGAGCGGAACCCCGAGATCACCCGCAAGGTGGGCGAGAACATCCGGACGATCTGGGAGTTCATCGACGTACTGACCAGCGATGAGATCGTCGACGAGGAGACGGCCGAGCCCCGGCAGATCCTCGAAGCGGTCCAGGAGATGCTGACCGACCTGACCACGACCGGCCTGATGCAGGTCGAGCACTATCTCAGCCGGTACACCCAGGTCGAGGTTGACGCGGTAGCGGAGGAGATCCGGCAGGCGTCCGAGCGATAACCGGACAGGCGAGAGGCCCGGCCCCCAGGAGGTGGGGAACCGGGCCTCCGTCATGTTCGGGGACCCACCAGCCGGTGTCCCCTCCTCGGGCGACCGCCCCCGGCTGTCGCTCTCGCTGACAACCACATTCCCGCCACAGGATTCGGATCTGACGACGCGACGAGGGCCGGGGGGCCGCACACTCCCTACATAATCACGTCGCTTGCTGGGGTGTCAACACGGGGCGGGTGTGATACGATGACACGGACAGCGATACTCAGTGGTCCTAAGTCCTAGGCAGGACTGCCCGGTCGTAATGCGCTGCAGGCGAGGCGAAGCGTGAGCCCGCTACCGGCCCGGCCCCTGCCCAGCTCGTCTCTACGGACCGTGGGGACACGGAGAGGCGGACGAGTATGGCAACTGGGGCCGGGCCGGGCCGCAAACTACTTGACACGTGGTCAAGCGTGTGATTTAATTGAAATATGACGACGAACGAGATCCCGCAAGTGATCACCCGGCTGATCGAGGACATCGAGGCCGCAGGCGGCACGGCGACCCGCGACGGCGACCGGAACCGGTGGGAGTTCACCCTGCCCCGCACATTCGCCAACGCGGAAGGCGTCCGCAGGGTCTGCCAGCAGATCGCCGGATCGGCCGGATACTTCGTCCGGGACAACCAGGTGCATTACCGGGGCGTCCGGCAGACCAGGGACAAGGCCCGGACCTGGGGCATCAAGCTGAACCACCCGGCCTAGCGCGACCCGGGGGGGCCGGGAGGCCCCCCTAGGCCGCCGCCCTGGTAAGCAGTGACTTGTCAATCGGCTCCCGGCAGTGCGGGCAGTTCGGCCTGGAGGGCATCAGGATCGACATCCGGTCGCAGCGCGGGCAGGTGTAAGCTGTGCCGTTCATGGTCGTCCAGTCCGCGTTCTGGGTCAGTTCGGTCATGCCCCAGACCAGGGCGTCCAGCCGGTCAGGCGACTCGCGGTCCAGCGGAGTCCAGGTACAGAGCTGGTCTTCCAGCTTGGGATAGGTGCCGATGTGGTGAGCGCGGCCCTGCTCGTAGATCGAGGAGACCGGCTCGGCCCGCACCTGCTTGCCCCGGGACGCGACCACGGTCCGGTAGGGCACGTTCTCGTCCTCGGTCCGGAGCAAGGCTTCGATGAAGTCGCCGCCGTTGTTCATCTCCCCGACGATCCGGTCGGCGGCCCACTCGTAGTAGGCCGCGACCGCTGCCTTCATCGCCTGGCCGGGGGTCATCCGGGCCGACAGGTCGTCGAGCAGGTAGACGTCGCCGTTCGTGCCCAGGCCGACCACCATGATGCCGAACTCGGCCGAGGTAGCCTTGGAGGTGGTCGAGGGGTCCATCGCGACCACGACCCGGACCATCGGCGGCAGGTCGGGCCTGCCCTCCTCGGTGAAGGTCGGGATCAGGCGGCCCTGCTCCAGCCATGCCCGCTTCCAGAGTGCGCCTTCCACGTCCGCGATTAGTTCGCCCTCAAGCTCCTGCCTGCCCAGGCGGGTCCCGCCGTAGCGACGGTACAGCTCGGTCAGGGCGACATCGGACAGGTTCGCTTCATTCTCCAGGGTCGAGCCCTGGGTGATGTGGACCGATCCGTCATCGCGTCCGGCCAGCTCACGGAGCAGGGTCGTACCCCGGGGGGTGGTAGTGATCACGATGCGGGGCCGCTCGCCCTTCCGCAGGGCAGGCATCAGACCCTCGTGGAAGGTGGCGTCATAGCGCCACGAACCAAGCTCGTCCAGCCAGGCCCCCCACAGGTTCGAGCCGCGAACTCGGTCGGGCCGGTCGGCCGAGAACCCGTAGATCCTGGACCCATTAGTGAGCGTGATCTCCAGGTCGTTCCTGCGGTAGTTCTCCAGCTCCTCCCGGTGCATTGCCCGCAGCAGCCCGGCCGAGCCCTCCAGGCAGATACGGCGGGTATCGGAGAACGTGGGGGCGACGACTGCCCACTCGGAACCCGGGTAAGTGGACGCCTGCTCGTAGATCCAGCTTGCCCCGGTCCAGGTCTTGCCGAACCCCCGGCCGGACATGATCAGCCAGATCTGCCATTCGAGGTCAGGACCAGGCGGCCCGTCGCGGTGGCACTGGCACGGGCTCAGCTCCATCGGCTCGCCCTTGCGGGTCAGGATCGACTGGGCGTAGCCGTGGCGAGGATCGTCGGGCGGAAGCTGCTTGTACCGGGCATGGGCTCGCCAGTCGCGCATCCGCATCCGGGCACGCTCGGCCGCCAGCTTGCGGCGCAGCTTCTTCTTGCGCTCAACCGGCCAGGACTTCCAGTCGGCCGGTAGCTCGAAGCGCGGGGCGGGCTCCATCACACCGGCAGTATACCACCGGCAGTGATCACGGCGAGTTAGTCTACTTGACTACGGAGAGTGACAGGGTGTCATTGACAGGAAGTCAAAGCGTGTGCTTAGCTGGAAGCTACCTTATGCACAGGAGGTCTCCCGCCATGATTAAGATAAGAGTGCCCCGGGGCCAGCGCGGCCTTATCGTCTGGGCGTTCGTGTCGGCCGCCGTGGTCGCCGCTACCGCGTTCAGCGGAAGCTACCAGCACCAGTACCAGCTCCTGATCAGGTTCGGCCAGGCGCACTGGTACGCGGCAGTTCAGCCCTTGAGCGTGGAGGGGCTGGTGCTGACCGCCACCCTGATGAACGCGTTCGCCTCGTCCCTCGGGCTGGCCGGGCGGAGGGTCTGGGCTGCTTACCTTGCGCTGGTGCTCGGCATCGGCCAGGCCGCCCTGATGAACGTCGCGATCAGCTACCCGGACTGGTGGTGGCTCAAGATCGAGATCAACGTGTGGCCTGCGATCGCGTTTGCAGCCGCCTACGAGATGACCTCCTGGATGCTCAACCACCGGCCCGTCAAGGTAAATGAAGGGCAATCGCCGTCAGAGCCCGCAGCCCCTCCCACGCCTACCGACCTGCCTGGGTTCGAGCCGGAGCTGGTGGCCCAGACGTTCGGCACCCCGCCTGAGATTGTGATTCCCGAGTCGGACGACCTGCCCGATGATCTGATGGTAAGCACCGAGGGCCTGCGTGAGCTGGCGGACGAGCAGTTCCGGGCGGAGGTGCCGCGACTGGAGGTGCCAGTCAAGCAGATTAACCTGGTGAACGGCAGCGAGCCGGTCCACACCTGCAACAACGGGGAGGGGCCGAAGGGCGGCAAGAAGACCCCCGGCTGCCCGAGGTGCGATGCGATCCTGAATGGGCAGATCGCGCCGAAGGGAGCTAGGAAGCCCCGATGATCAAGCTACTGGCCCTGGCTGGCCTGGTCCTGGCGATACTGTTCGGGATCTGGCTGGGCGTGGGGTCGATCACGAGCCCGGCCGCCGTGCTGCTGATGTTCCCGGCCGGGCTGGTCGTGTGTGCCGTGGTGTTCGGGTTCGTGCGGCTCAGGGACGCCCTGGACGACCACGGAGTGGGCGTGGTGTTCATGGCAGTGATCTGGTGGCACTCCGGCCTGCCCTTCCACGGCGAACCCGTGACGAACGCGACCTGGCACTACCGGGGCACCCGGGCGATGACCGAGACCGGCCGGGCCAGGAAGTGCTACTACTGGCCGAAGAAGCAACTCGCGTACCGAAGGATGACCCGGAGCGCGGTGATCCTGGCCTCGGTGTTCGGACTGATCAGCTACCGGGGAGCGACCGAATGGCTGCTGCTGGGCGGGCTGCTCTACCTGAGCTGGGCGTCAGGCGGCCGGTTCTTCGAGTGGCTCGACGAGCTGGCATTCCACCGGCAGTACACCCAGCCCGCGCACCTCGCAGCGGCCCCGATCGCGGACATCCCGATCACCTACCGGCCGCAGGGCTGGCTTGAGATCGAGCGCGACCGGACCAGGGTGGTCGCGCACCTGCCGGTCGACTATGCGCCCGAGGAGCGCAGGGACAAGAAGCTAGTCGAGGCACTCAGCCAGCGGGTCGGGATCGAGGAGGCCCAGCCCGTGTGGAAGCTGAGCGGCAGCTCGCCCCGGCTGATCCTCACCACCTCCCCCCACCCCCCTCGTGTGGTGGCGCTGGAGTCGATGCTTCCGGCGATCGTCCGGTCGAGGTGGGACGAGCTGGTGCTCGGCATGGGCCGGGGCAAGAAGCCGCAGCCCGTGGTGGTCAGTCTCCAGGACGATTCGCCGCACATGGCCGAGTCGATGGGTTCCGGAGCGGGTAAGACGGTCCTGTCGCGGCTGATCATAGCCCAGTGGGCTATGAAGGGCGGCATCGTCTTCGTGCTGAACCCCAAGCGCAGGGGCTACCAGTGGGCGAAGGACCTGCCGAACATTCGCGTTGCCGAGACTGACGAGCAGTGCTTTATGATGATGAGCTGGCTGGGTGGTGAGCTGGACAGCAGGCAGGAGACCGCCAGCGATCACTCGGACTGGGACGACCGGCTGCCCGAGGGGCTGCTAGGCGAGCGAGTGCTCGTGGTGGTCGAGGAAATGAACATGCTGATCAGTAAGCAGCGCAAGTTCTGGAAGCGTAACCAGCTACTGGCGGCGATGATGCTCGGGTGGGAGGAGGACACCCCGCTGCCGAAGGACTCGCCAGCACTGGACTCGCTGGAGGACCTGGCATTCGCAGGCCGCCAGTCGGATGCTTACGTGCTATTCATCGGGCAGCGGCTCAGCAGCAAGGTCATCAGCGGCGACGTGCTGGAGAACGTCGGCATCAGGATGCTAGGCCGGTACTCCCAGCGAAACGTCAACATGATGGCCCCGGAGATGTCGCAAGCACTGCCGGTCAGCGACTCGCACCCGGGCCGGATTCAGGTGATCGTCAATGGCGCGGTTCACGAATGCCAGGTGGCTTATTCCGACGAAGCCTGGGTCTACCGGGCGATGGCGCTAACCGGCGAGGGCCTGGTCCCCGACGACCTGCCGGAGATGTGCTACGCCCGGTCGGCTCACCCAAGTGGAGCGCTGCGCAACGACGCGGCACGTCACCGGCCGGGTACGGGGCCGCGTAACGATACGCGTAACGCCGAGGGAACCTCGTCCGGCCAGGTGTCGCTCAAGGTCGCTGTCGCCCGGAACCTGACCAGCGGGCTTACCTACCGGTCGCTCACCACGCTCAAGTCGGGTGATCCTGACTTCCCCGAGCCAGCGGTGTACGCGGCTACCGTGTTCGGTGCGCACCTGTACCGCGAGGAGGACATCATCAGCTACTGCCGGTCGGTGGTCGAGGCCCGGGAGGAGCGCAAGCGCGCAGCAGCCAGGAGACAGGGGATGCCGGTATGAGCTGGACCGCACCACTGGCCGAGTGCCCGGTGTGCCATAAGGGAGTAGCAGTCCGGCCGCTGACCGGCAACCTATGGCGGCACGGGGAGGGGCAGTGCTGCCCCGGTAGCGACAGGAGGCCGCAGTGACAGGCGTCATCGTCCTGATCGGAGTGCTGGTGCTGCTTACCACCAGGACCAGGCGTGGGAGGCGTCGGTGGGTGAAGGCTCTGGGCGGCTGCTGGCTGGTGCTGTGCTGGCTGGCCGCGATAGTGTCTCCGCAGCCCTCCGTGACATCTCGGAGGCCCTCCGCGCCCAGCACCCGGCCTCAGGCCCGGGTGGTCCGCACCAGGGCTCCCCGTAAGTCCCCGTGGCCGTCCGCGCCCTGGTCCCCCCCACGCTACTCACCCAGTGACGAGCGGCCCGGCCAGGGTCCGCGTTACTTCACTCCCGAGCAGAAGGCGATCCTGCTGGCCCAGGCACACGGCAAGTGCGCTTACTGCGGCTCGATGCGGCAGCCGAGGGCCGATCATAAGCATCCCTACTCGTGGGGCGGTAAGACCATCCTGGAGAACGGACAGATCCTCTGCGACCCGTGCAACACCAGGAAGGGCGCGCACTGGACCGACGTCCACGACCAGGCCCTGATGGAGCTGGTCTGCGTGCCGCACATGCTCCTCCGTAACCGCTTCGGTGGCCGTAGGCCCCGCCGACGCCTGGTGAGGTCCTGATGGCATCCCGTCGCCGCTGGTACGAGACTCAGAAGCAATACAAGGCCCGGCTGGAGCGCGAACGCAGGAAGCGACGTCGCCGCAAGAAGACCGACCCGGTGAATGAGCTGCTGCGCCTCCCACGCCGCGCTGCCCGCAAGAAGATGCGCACCATGACCAGGCGCACCCGTAACAAGATGAAGCGACGGATTCGCTCGAAGAAACGGCAGATCCTCAAGGGCGTGTTCGATATCTGCCCGGTCTGCGCTAAGCCCGACACTCCAGGGCACCACTGCCGGGTCCGGTTCACTGCCAGCAACGCGAAGAACATCAGGAACCGCATTGCTAAGCAGGGCGGCCTGCCCGCCAGCCATCAGAACCCGAACCTGTGGCGTACGAACCGGGAGGATTGACGCCCGGCTAAGTCCGGTGCTGCGATCGTCCTGGGACGATGCCGGACCCGCCTGACGGTCAAGACTCTCCACAGAGGCGGCGGGCCGCCTAGTCCCGTGCGGCCCCGGGGATCGCTGACCGACCCCGCCCTCGACAGGCAAACGTCAGGACAGGTCCCCGGGGCACGCCGCACAAGCCGGAGCCCCGGCCGCCCTCCTCCGCCGTGAGGGTTGCCGGGGCTCCTCCGTGTCTGGGTTAGGCAGCGGCCGGGAGCTGCACGAACTTCCAGAGCTGGCTGTCGCGCCCGTCCGGCACGTTGTTCGACGGGTCGCCCACCGTGCCGTCCTTGACGTCGGTGAGCTGGGCACGCAGCCCGTTCGAGGTCAGGAACTGATGGCTGGCCAGGTTGCCCCAGGAGAAGTAGCCGTCGACCGACTCGCTCGCGGTCGGCACCCAGACCTGGAACTTGCTGTTGTTGCAGGGCCGCAGCACGATCAGGTCCGCTGTGCCGAAGCCGGGGCCGGGATCGCTCAGGCACAGGCCGCTCGGGTTGCCGTTCGGAGCGTAAGCGAACGCCTTGGCACCGGAGATGTTGGCGGCCGGGCCGCTGGCCGGGTGGTAGTTGATGAAGTCGGTCGCCCGGTCGTTGCCGTTCGGGAAGCTGATCAGCTTGTTCCCGACCGTAGCCGAGGCGTGGAACACGTCGACCACGAGGCCGTCCCCGTGATGCTGCTGGGTGCCACAGAAACCGTTGGAGACACACCCGGGGGTGCTGGCCTGGGCCGCCTGGCCGAGACCTCCCAGGAAGGTCACCAGGGCCGCCGCAGCCCCTACCTGCGCTAGTCTGCGCATGATCTCTCCTTACTTAGCCCCCCGGACCCTGCGCCCGGGAGGTGGTCTGGTTACAGGGCCTTAATGCCCTTCCACTTGCGCCGGTCGTGCCAGGCGAGCAGCTTGCCTACGAGCTTACGCACGGGTTTTTCACCTCGATCCGGCTCAGGGCCGCCATGATCCGGTCCCTGGTGTCCTTGTCGACCCGGCCGATCGCTCCGGTCTTTCGCAGGTGACCGAGGGTCCGCAGGGCTACCTGCCGGTAAAACTCGGTGCTCACTGCCCCGTGCTCGGGCTGCCAGACTCCGAGGCATTCTTCGGTCGCCGCCTTAATCGCGTCCGCGAGCTGGCTCGGCCGGACGTCCTCGATCGTCTCTGTTCCGCTCATTCTCCTGCACTCCCCAGCGCTTAGGCTTCCGTTACAGAAGCGGGGCCGGTGTCCCGCTTGCACCGGCCCCGCGTTCATCTGGCTCGCCCCCTGGTGCGCCGAACAACACGGGGCGGGCCAGGTCCTACTCGGTGTACGCGATCGTCACCGAGACGTCCCGGCCGTCGCGGGACAGGCCGAAGATCACGCCACCCAGGCTGGCCGGGTGCACGTTGCGGTCCGTCTCCCAGCCCAGCTCCTGGGCCACGGTCTCGAACCCGTCGGCCAGCGGTCCCAGGTCCAGACCGGACTGCTGCTCGCGCTCGGCCTCGGCCGCCTGGTTGCTGTCCGCATCATGCCGGTCCGGGGTGAATAGCTCGGTTCCGCCAGCCGCGAAGGTCTGGTCGGCCTGGTAAGCCACTCCCTCCGCGTGATGCGCGTGGGCCGGGTACCCGGCCGTGTGCGGGTGGTCGTGAGGAGCGTCGAAATCGACCAGCTCCTCCGCGTCCTCGTCTCCGGCGTCCTCGTTCTCGTCCTCGCCGTCCTCCTCGTCTACGTCGTCGCTCTCGGGGATCTCGAACTCTTCGTCTTCAGTGATCTTAGACATAGGGGCAGAGTACCAGCCCGCTTGTCACCGCGTCAACACGTCTGGTAACCTTTTCCCCATGACTCCTCCGCAGCTCCCCTCACCCGCCCCTCCCACGCCTCGTCAGTGGGCCGCCATCGGCGGTTCCCTGATGTTCATGGCCGGGCTGTCCCTGGTCCTCACCGGATACTGGCTGGCCGGTGGCACCTTCGCCTTGGTCGGCCTGGTGATCGTGTTCCTGGCCTGATCCCGTCCTGGACTTGACACGGTGTCAACGATATGGTTGAATAGATCTTGCGGGGCCGACACGCGGCCCGACCGCCCACAGGAGGAACGAAATGACCGGACAGCCGATCACCGAGGCCCAGGCCACCACCAGCCGCATGACCCTGGTGACCAAGCTGCTCGCCAAGGCCGACGAGATGGCCGAATGGCTCAAGAGCGACATCCACCAGCACGCCAGCCAGGCCGAGGTCAGGGCCGTCGAGACCGAGCGTGACCAGATCATCGCCCGGGTCGCGGAGCTGATGACCAAGTACGGTATCGACCAGGCGATGCTCGTCAGCCAGGGCCAGGGCACTGACCCCATCCTCGACGAGGTTATCTGGACCGACCGGCCGTTCTCCAGCCGGTTCAGGGACTTGCTTTACTACCTGGCCGAGGCCAACGACGCCAGGACCCGCTCGATCAAGCAGCACACGGGCAGCCAGCGCAAGGGCCAGCTCAAGTGGCGCTACGGCCTGCGGGTGTTCGCCCACGCCAGCGACCTGGACACCATCAAGGTCATGTACACGCTGGGCCGCAACCAGGCCCTGGCCGGTGCCAGCCGGATCACGGGCCGGGAGCAGTTCGGTCAGGACCAGAAGGCCCACCGCGACTCGTACATCGAGGGCTTCACCCACGGCGTGTGGTCCCAGGTGAACCAGGCCCGCCAGGAGGCCAAGCGCCTGGCCGAGATCGAGCGCCAGGAGCAGGCCGACCAGGCGATG
>Ga0207663_10000640_pt1 | contig 15543 bp, 11 predicted proteins | sample LARL53metaG_FD_184346 | JGI IMG/M metagenome (GOLD analysis project Ga0207663, IMG submission 184346) | Corn, switchgrass and miscanthus rhizosphere microbial communities from Kellogg Biological Station, Michigan, USA - LAR L5-3 metaG... | ecosystem: Host-associated > Plants > Roots >...
TCATCGCCGTCCGACCAGCCTTGGGCGTGCCGTCCGCTGTGCATCACTCCCGCCATCGCCTCGCCCATCGCCCGCCCCATGTCCGAGATGCGGCTGCGGCGCTCGACCTGGGCGCCGGCCTGCGCGAGCGCGGCCGCGAGCGCGTTGCCGATCGAGAGGTTGCGCAGGTGCCCGATGTGCAGCGCCTTCGTCGCGTTGGCGTCCCAGAACTGCACGGAGAAGCGCCGTCCGTGCGCGAGATCCTCGAGCGGCGACTCCGAGCTGCCACCGGCCTCCAGGGCGGCGCCGGCCGTCTCGATCCAGCTGTCGGCGATGTGCACGCGGACTCCGTCGCGGCCATGAAGCACGTCCTGCACCCACGGCTCAGCTGCGATCTGCTCCAGAGCGGCGAGCGAGTCGGGGTCCTCCTGCCAGCAAGGCGAGCGCGGCACCAGCTTCAGATCGAAGTCCCTGTGGGGCCGGCGCGGCGCTCGCGCCGCCCAGGGAGCGGGCGCTCCCTCGCCCGGCGGAGCGCCGCCGGGAATGTCCTCGAAGTAGTCAAAGAGGTTGGTGATCATGAGCAGGGCTCTAATTCCATAGGTCATGCACCAGCCGGGGCTCGAACCCGGATCAGCGGCGTTTAAGGCCGCCCCTTTAACCGATTAAGGTACTGGTGCTCGGTCACGCCGACCGTCCGGATCACGTCCTCGACCGGGGCGTTTTCCCAACGTGCGCACCAGTCGAGTCTGCTTGTGGTGTATCGAGGAGGCATAGTAACTCCGTGAGCTTTTAACGCAAGCGGAGCGAGTGCCCGGGGAGCGTCCCGGCTTGGGGCGGGTCCTGCAAATGGCTTAGCCAAGCGGGAAAGACGAGAGGGAAACAACAACTGGGAACTGCGAAGAAAGAAACAGGTGTCTAAAAGTCAAAGAGAGAGACGAGCGCAAGAAAATATGAGAGGAACCAGCACAAAAAAGGGGGGCCCGGCATCGTGCCAGACCCCCATGTCGATCATCGGCAGATGATCGGCACTTCTTGATAGATGGGATCTACCGCTACATCATTCCGCCCATGTCCGGCATGCCGCCGCCGGGCATGCCGGCGCCTTCCTTCTCCGGGACCTCGGCGACGATCGCCTCGGTCGTGAGGATGTTCTTGGCGATCGACGCGGCGTTCTGGAGCGCCGAGCGCGTGACCATCGCCGGGTCGATGACGCCTTCGGCGACGAGATCGCCGATCTCGTTGGTCGCCGCGTTCAGGCCCTGGCCGGTCTTGGCCTTGCGCACGTCGTTGACGACGACCGAGCCCTCGAGGCCCGCGTTCTCGGCGAGCTGGCGCAGGGGCTCCTCGAGGGCGCGCAGGACGATGCGCGCGCCCGTGGTCTCGTCCTCGTCGCCGCCTGAGTCGGTGGAGACGGCCTTGGAGGCCTGCAGCAGGGCGACGCCGCCGCCCGGCACGATGCCCTCCTCGAGCGCCGCCCGGGTCGCCTGGAGGGCGTCCTCGACGCGATGCTTCTTCTCCTTCATCTCCGTCTCGGTGGCGGCGCCGACCTTGACGACGGCGACGCCGCCGGAGAGCTTGGCCAGGCGCTCCTGGAGCTTCTCGCGGTCGAAGTCGGAGTCGGTGTTCTCGATCTCGCCTTTGATCTGGTTGATGCGGCCCTTGATCGCATCGGCCTCACCAGCGCCGTCGACGATCGTGGTGTTGTCCTTGGCGACGACCACGCGGCGGGCGCGGCCGAGCTGAGAGAGCTGGGTGTTCTCGAGCTTGAGGCCCATCTCCTCGGTGATCACCTCGGCGTTGGTGAGGATCGCGATGTCCTCGAGCATCCGCTTGCGCCGATCGCCGAAGCCCGGGGCCTTGACGGCGACGCCGGTGAAGGTGCCGCGGAGCTTGTTGACGACGAGCGTCGCCAGCGACTCGCCCTCGACGTCCTCGGCGATGATCAGCAGCGGCTTGCCCGACTGGATCACGGCCTCGAGCACCGGCAGCACGTCGCGCACCGAGCCGATCTTCGAGTTGGCGATCAGGATGTAGGGGTCCTCGAGGGTGGCCTCCATGCGGTCCTGGTCGGTGACCATGTAGGGGGAGATGTAGCCCTTGTCGAACTGCATGCCCTCGGTGAACTCGAGGTCCATGCCGAACGTCTGGCCCTCCTCGACGTTGACCACGCCGTCCTTGCCGACCTTCTCGATCGCGTCGGCGATCACGTCGCCGATCTCATCGTCGCCGGCGGAGATCGTCGCCACGCGGGCGATCTGGTCCTTGCCGGAGACCTCCTTGGACTGCGTGGCGATGTTGGCGACGACCTCGTCGACGGCCCGCTCGATGCCGCGCTTGAGCGCGAGCGGGTTGGCGCCGGCCGCGACGTTCTTCAGGCCCTGGCGGACGATCGCCTGGGCCAGCACGGTGGCGGTGGTGGTGCCGTCGCCGGCGACGTCGTTGGTCGCCGTGGCAACCTCGCGCACGAGCTGGGCGCCCTGGTTTTCGAACACGTCCTCGACCTCGATCTCACGCGCGATCGTGACGCCGTCGTTGGTGATCGTGGGCGCGCCGAACTTCTTGTCGAGCACGACGTAGCGGCCCTTCGGGCCGAGCGTGACCTTGACCGCGTTGGCGACCGCATCGACGCCCGCCTCGAGCGCCTTACGCGCCTCGGCGTCGTACTTGATCTCCTTGTGTGCCATGTTGAAAAATCTCCTCTGCTGCTTGAAGTTTGTTTGTCGAGCTGGCGGTCGGGCCCTACAGGACCTTGGCGAGCACGTCGGACTCGCGCAGCACGAGTAGGTCCTCACCGTCGACCTTGATCTCGGTGCCGCCGTACTTGCTGTAGAGGACCTCGTCACCGTCTGAGACGTCGAGCGGGACGCGCTTGCCGTCGTCGTCGATGCGGCCGTCGCCGACCGCGAGGACCTTGCCCTTCTGCGGCTTTTCCTTGGCGGTGTCGGGCAGGACGAGACCGCTGGCCGTGGTCTCCTCCTCCTCGATCGCCCGCACGATCAGCCGATCGCCCAGGGGCTTGAGCTTCATGTCGAAAGAACCTCCGCTAGTTGGGGATTGCAACGTCTGTCTGGCACTCATGGGGAGAGACTGCCAAGGACTAACCCTAATATATAGAAGATGCAGCGAGCACGCCGGTAAAGATTGTGGGTAAGCCGGGAGCCAGCCCTGTCATCCAGTGCGGTCCAAGCCGCTTACCGCAGCGGCTGATGTATCGGCGGCGCTTTTGGTGGCGACCTGAGCGCAGCGTCTCCATCCCGGGCGCCGAGCACCCGTCAGTTCTGAGACCCCCCGAAGCCCTTCATCGCCTCGGCCATGCCGGCCGGCTGGTCGAGGATCTGTGAGAAGCGCACGACCGTGACGGTGTCCTCCAGCGAGACGGAGCGGCCGTAGATCTGTTCGAGGAAGTGGATGAGCTCCTCGTGGCGTCGAAACTCGGGGTTGTCGTGCTTGATGTCGCGGGGGGAGAGGTCGGCCAGCCGCATCACATCGACCTGGTCGATCACCGCTTCGAAGATCCGCTCCCGCGGCGAGTACTGGTAGCCGATCGTCACCAGGACGGCCTGGTTCTTGCGGTACTTGCCCGACTTGTCGCCGAGGCGGATCGTCGCCGTCTTGCGGCCTCGCTTGAGCTCGTCGGCGAAGATCGTCGAGTAGAAGTTGAGAACCTGCATCGCGGAGGCAGGCTACCGCTCTTTGTCGAGGTAGGCGATCGCGCGCGCGATCATGTCCCGCTCGCCCGCGTAGCTAAGCGCGGCGCGCGCCGCGCGCAGATCGATCCAGCGGGCCTCCTCGACCTCGTCGTCGTGGTTGGAGGTGTCGCCAGAGAGGAAGCGAAGCAGGAAGAAGACAACCGACTTGGCGATGGGGCGGCCGCCGCGCCGGTACCAGTAGCGCACCTCGCCCAGCTCATGGATCGGCTCGGCTACGACGCCGGCCTCCTCGCGCACCTCGCGCAAAGCGGCTGCGAGCGCCGACTCGCCCGGATCGATGTGGCCCTTGGGCAAGCCGAGCACGGGCGCGCCGCCCGAGGCGCGCCGGAAGGGGACGATCACGACGACCTGCTCGCGGCCGGGCTCGCCGCGGATCACGACTCCGCCGGCGGAGGTCTCCTGTGCCCGCGGCCCGGATCCGCGCGAGGGCGTGGCAGAGGATCCAGGCGAGGGCTTAGAAGACATACTGCTTCAGGGAGTCCGGCTCGTGCACGACCAGGCGGCCCCGGCCCTGAGAGATGACGCCGGCGCGCTCCAGCACCGCCAGGAAGCGGCTGGCCGACTCGCGCGAGGAGCCCGCTAGCTGCGCGAGGTCGGCCTGCGTGGTGGTGAGGAGCACGTCGGAGGAGCCGTTGCCCGCCTCGATCTGCTGCTCGACCAGCTCGCCGAGAACCGCCGCCACCCGGCTTTGGACGGTCTGGAAGGACTGGCGCGAGAGGCGCTCGTTGGTCTCGCGCAGGCGGCGGCCGAGGGCGATCACCAGGCGCGTTGCGATCTCGGGGTGCTCGACCATCAACCGGCGCATGTCGGGGCCGAGCACGGCCACGACGGTGGTCGGCTCGACCGCTTCGACGGTGGCGGAGCGGCGCTCGTCCTCGAACATCGCCAGCTCCCCGAAGATGTCGCCGGGACCGAAGGTGGCGAGCGTGATGGTGCGACCGTCGGAGTGCTCGCGCACGGCGCGGGCGCGGCCGGAGCGCACGATGTAGCAAGTGTCGCTTGAGTCGCCCTCGCGAAAGACCACTTGACCGGGCTCGAACGCGCGCGGGACGGCGAGCTCGGCGATGCGCTCGAGGTCGTCGGGGACGAGCGTCGAGAACACGGGGACGCGCGTAGCCAGCAGCTCGACGACCTCGGCTGAGCGCATACCGGCCACGGCGCAGGGATATCACACCGCGTCGGCTGGCCTCGACCGGCTCGCGGGAAGGCGCACGGCGCTATCTTCAGGAGGATGACTGAGGGGAGGATCCAGGGGAAGACTCGGCCTGCGCGCGATGGCCTTCCGAGGACCGCGCTCGCCCAGGCGCTGTCGGCGTGCGTGCTGTCGGCGTGTGCGCTGTCGGCCATAGCGCCGTCCGCCATCGCCGTGCAGGCGCGGAGGGGAAGAGCAATCGCCAACGCGCGCTCGCTGCTGCACTCACGAGCGCTGTGGGCGACGGTCGACGTGTGCAACCCGGCGAACGAGCCGAACACGGTCGGGATCCGTGGCTCGATGCCGGGCGATGGCCATGGCAAAGACACGATGTATATGCGCTTTCAGCTGCAGTACCTGGAAGTGAAGAGCAACGTGTGGGTGAACCTCGCGCACGGCGCGGACTCGAGCTTCATCGCGGTGGGGGCGGCGAAGACGGCGCGGCAGGGCGGGAGCAGCTTCACGCTCGTGCCGGTGAAAGGCAGGCCGGCGTACACGCTGAGGGGGTTCGTGACGTTTCAGTGGCGCCGGGGCAAGACGGTCCTGCATCAGGTCACGCGGACGACGACCGCCGGCCATCAGAGCGTGGCGGGGGCCGACCCGCCGGGATACAGCGCGGCCCAGTGCACAATCGGCTGACGGTCCTGAGCTGAGCGAGGCCGAGGTGCGGTCGGTGTAGCCGGCGAGGCCTACGCAGCCGGGCGCGGGCGAGACCGACCCGCGGGTGCGTGCGGCGGGCGCGCGGGCGGCCGGACGGCCGGCTTGCCCGGCACGGGTTTGGGTCCGAAGCGGGATTCTTCGATCGTGTCGACCGCGACCTTGGGGCCGATGTAGGGGGCGAGCACGACAAACGCGATGCGATCGGCCAGACAGGGCAGATAGCGCAGGCGGTCGTTGGCCGCGTAGGCGCTGATGATGTCCCAGACCGCGCCGGTGATGGCTTCGCAGGCGACGTCCGGCGCGCGGCGCGGTTCGGGACCGCCCGCGGCGAGCAGCGCGGTGAAGCGGTCGGTCGACTTGGTCATGCGGCCGATCATGCCCGGGCCGACTTCGAAGAGGTCGATGAACGCCATGCGCAGCAGGGCGGGGTGCGCGACGAGGTGGTCGATGAACGCGTTCACGGCGATGCAGACCGCCTCCGGCCAGGAGGAGACGCCGGCGATCGCCGCTTCGACCGTCTCGAGTGCTTCCCGCGCGAACTCGTCGACGACGGCGAGGAAGCACTCTTCCTTGCTCGAGAACTGCTTGTGGAAGGCCTCGGTGGAGATCCCGGCGAACTGGGCGATCTGGGGATCGGTCAGTTCGGAGTAGCCTTCGTCGAGGGTGAGGTGCACAACCGAGCCGAGCACCCGCGCGCGTCTGTCGTCGCTGGCCAGGAAGGCAGCCGGCGCGGGCGGAATGTCCGGGGGCTTCTTCAAGGCGATCGCGTTCAGCCGCTTGGTCGCGGGCGAGCGGTAGGCCTCGACCCAGTCGAGCAGCTCGTCGGCGAGCGTGCGCAGCTCCGATACGCGGTCTTCGCGCATGCGGTTGAAGACGACGTGACGGACGCCGCCGACGATCGCGCGGGAGGCGATCGGGGGCAGCGGCGCGGTGTCCGGGGAGGCCTTGAAGGCGGTGGCGACGAGACGCTCGTAGGCGGTTCCGGCGAGGTGCATGCGTTCGCGCGCCTTGGGCCCGATGCCGAGCGAGTCGATCAGCACCAGGTGGGCGCCCTTGGGGTCGGCGACGATGTCGTCGAGGAAGGTCTTGCACGCCGCGTGCAGGCGGTTGGCCCAGCCGCGCTCGGAGCCCCACGCTTCGAGCACCAGCTTGCGCGAGCGCGCGACGACGATGTCGTAGGTCGCTAGGAAGCACTCCTCCTTGTTGGAGAACTGCTCGTAGAAGGCCCGCCGCGAGACGCCCGCGAGCGCGATCACGTGCGCGACGGTCGTGGACGCGTAGCCACGCTGGGAGATCGACTCGATCATCCCTCCGTAAAGGCGTGCGCGCTGATGTCTGGCTACATCCTCGCGGTTCATACCGTGTGGCCCATGCGGGAGTCTCCGGTACAACGGCGCTAGATCCCTCTGAGTTCCGCTCATCCCCACGGTTCTAGAAGATAGGCAAAACCAAAACGAATTGCAAGTTTTTTATAACAGTATTGGTCGAATGTTTCCAGCCGTGTTTCCGCTACCTCCGAGTGTCCGACAGACAATTAGATTCGAACAGGTGCGCCAAACTTTTTGTTCCAATGGTCGGATGTCGCTTCAGAACAGGAGTTTCTCGACTTTCGAGAACGCTCATCGAGAACGGCTGTGGGGCCGCTGGTCAGGCGCTGAGCGTGAGCCGGCGCGGTCCCGCGCGGAAGCCGAAGTCGGCGAGTAGTGTCTCCCACTGCGACCCGACGGCCGGCTCGCCGTCGATCCGCTCGAGCGCGAGCCGCCCGATCCGCCCGGCGCGGACGGCCTCGGCGAGCGCGCGCAGCGCCACCGTCGTCAGCTCCTCCTCGCCGACCCGAGATCGGCCGGCGGCGGCGGCGAGCACGATCAGGCCGCGGCCCCCACGCTCGACGTACAGCACGGGCGCGCCTGAGACGAGCACGATGTAGGCGCCGGGGACGCGCGCGGGACGGCGACCGCCGCTGCTACGACGACCCTCAGGCTCAGGGGAGGAGGGCCAGGGCAGCGCGGCGCCGTAGGGCTGCGCGGGGTCGGAGGCGGCGAGCACGAGCGTGTCGGGGCGCTCTGCGCGCAGGCGCTCGACCGCGCCGGGGAGCGCGAACTGCGCGCCGCCGAGACCCTCGACGAAGTAGCCGCGGCGACACACGCCGAGGGTCTCCAGGTCGCAGAACGTCGCATACAGCGCGGCGAAGCCGCCCTCGATCCGCTCGGCTAGGACCTGCTCGCGCGTGACGATGCCATAGCGCTCGAGCAGCAGTTCGCAGAGGGCGCGGTGGCGCTCGCGTATATCGAACGCGGCGGACGCTGGCCGATCTCCAATCGGTCGGAAGACCGGCTCGGTGAGCGACCAGCGCCCGGGTGGGTGGGCCGACCCGGGCGAGCCGGCACGGGGACGGCGCACGCCGAAGCGCCCGCGCGTGGGAGCGCCCGCGCGTGCGCCAGTGCGCGGACGAGCCAGCGCCAGCCGGGACCGATCGGAGATCGGCCAGCGCAGCGGCGCCCAGGAGTCGTTGGTCGCCTCGCCGGCCCAGACGAGGTCGAACAGGGCCTCGCGGAGGGCCTCGGCGGGCAGGTCGAGCTCGGCGAGCAGGTCGGTGAAGAAGCAGGGGCCAAGGCGCAGGCGCGCGCGCAGGAGCTCGTGCGCGGGGGCGTCCGGCGATGGAGCCGACCGATCGGAGGTCGGCCCGCGCCCGGCGAGCGAGGGCGGGCCGAGGAGCGGGGCGTCCTCGCGGAAGTACAGCGCCACGCGCCCGGAGCGCCCGAGCGGGCCGGCGCCGATCCAGACGAGCTCGCCGCTCGAGCAGAGCGCGTCCAGCCAGGCGGGCGAATAGGCGCCGACGCGGCGAGGCAGCACGTCGCGCTCCCAGATCTCGACCGGCAGCGCGAGCCCCTGGAGAGGCGCGAGAACCTCGCGCAGACGGTCGACGCCGGCGCCCGCGGCCGGATGGCGGTCGAGGCCGTGCCAGGCCGGGAGGAAGCCCGCGAGGGCGCTTTGAGCGGCGGGCTCGATCTCCTTGCGCAGGGCGGCCAGCGAGGCGCGGCGCAGGCGCCGCAGGACGGTCACGTCGCACCATTCCAGGCCGCTCCCGCCAGGCCCGATCTCGCCATGCGCGAGCTCGCCGACGCGCTCGAGCTCGCGCAGGACGGCGCTCGCGTCGAGGCTGTAGCGCGCGCGCAGGGCCTCGCTCGTGAACGGGCCGCGGGTGCGCGCGTAGCGGGCGACGAGCTGGGCGAGGGCGTCGTCGACGTCGGCCAGGAACGCCTCGGGCAGGCCGCCGGGCGGCACGGCGCCGAGCGCGTCGCGGTACAGCCCGGCCTCGTCGGCGGCCACGTAGCGCTGCTCGCCGCCGAGCCGCAATGCGATCGCGCGCCGTTCGCGGCACAGCTCCGCGAGCAGCGCGTCCGCGTCGATCCCCTCGAGCACGCGCTCGCGGACCTCCGCCGCCGTCAGATCGCCGACCGTGCGGAGGGTGTCGTGCAGCTCATCGCGGCCGGTCGCGCGCGTCAGCGGAGAGCGGCGCTGGAGGTCGTCCTGCACGCGAGCCAGCGCGTCGGGGTCGATCAGCTCGCGCAGCTCCTCGGAGCCGAGCAGCTCGCGCAACAGCTCGCGGTCGAGCGACAGCGCGGCGGCGCGGCGCTCGGCGGTGGGGGTGTCCCCCTCATACATGTAGGTGGCGACGTAGTCGAACAGCAGCGAGGAGGCAAATGGGGACGCGGTCTGCGTCTCGACCTCGACGAGCGCGAGCTCGCGGCTGTGCAGGCCGCGCAGGAGCGCCTGCAGGCCGGGCAGGTCGAGCACGTCGCGCAGGCACTCGCGGTAGGTCTCCAGCACGATCGGAAAATCGGCGTGAAGGCGGGCGACCTCGAGCAGGTTCTGCGCCTTCAGCCGCTGCTGCCACAGCGGCGTGCGCCGGCCGGGCCAGGCGCGGGGGATCAAGAGCGCGCGGGCGGCGTTCTCACGAAAGCGCGCGCCAAACAGAGCGGAGGAGCCGAGCTCGTCCGTGACGGCCCGCTCGAGCTCGTCGGGCTCGATCAGCACGAGCTCGGCGGCTGAGGGCAGCGAGGAGGCCTCTTCCTCGTCGAGGTCGGGCAGGCGCAGGACGATGCCGTCGTCCGACCACAGCGCGTCGGCCTCCAGGCCGTAGCGCTCGCGCACGCGCGCGGACAGCGCGAGGCCCCAGGCGGCGTGGACGCGGGCGCCATAGGGGGAGAGCAGGCACAGGCGCCAGTCGCCGATCTCATCGCGGAAGCGCTCGAGCACGATCGTGCGGTCTGAGGGCAGCACGCGCGTGGCGGCGAGCTGGGCGCGCAGGTACTCGAGCAGGTTGCGCGCGGCGCGCTCGTCGAGATCGCAGTCGCGCTGCAGCGTGGCGGCGTCCTGCGCGACGGCCCAGCGCGCGAACGCGCCGATCGCCCGCCCCAGCTCGACGGGCCGGCCGAGCGTGTCGCCCTTCCAGAAGGGGACGGCGCCGGGGGCGCCGGGGGCGGGCGTGACGATCACGCGGTCGCGGGTGATCTCCTCGATCCGCCAGGTGGAGGCGCCGAGCAGGAAGGCCTGGCCGGGGCGAGCCTCGTAGACCATCTCCTCGTCGAGCTCGCCCACGCGGCGGCCGTCGGGGAGGGTGACGGTGTAGAGGCCGCGGTCGGGGATCGTGCCGGCGTTTGCGACCGCCAGCTGGCGTGCGCCGCGGCGGGGACGGATGACGCCCGCGACGCGGTCCCAGACGATGCGCGGGCGCAGGCCGATCGTCGAGCGCTCGCCAAACCCCGCGGAGGGGTAGCGCCCGTCGAGCATGTCGAGCACGCGCTCGAGCAGCTCGCGTGAGAGCTCGGCGTAGGACCAGGTGCCGGTGACCAGCGCGTAAAGCTCGTCCACGGAGACGCCGTCGTCGTCCTCGGCGGCGACGGCGATCGAGACGACGTGCTGGGCGAGCACGTCGAGGGCGTTGCGGGGCACGACGGTCGGCTCGATCTCACCCGCGCGCATCAGGCGGCAGACGACGGCGCACTCGAGCAGGTCGCCGCGAAACTTGGGAAAGAAGCGTCCGCGGCTGACCTCATCGACGCCGTGGCCGGCGCGCCCGACGCGCTGCAGCCCACGGGCGACGGACTTGGGCGACTCGACCTGCAGGACGAGGTCGACGGCGCCCATGTCGATCCCCAGCTCGAGCGAGCTGGTGGCTACGAGGCACGGCAGCTCGCCCGTCTTCAGCAGCTCCTCGACACGCGCGCGCTCCTCGCGCGCGAGCGAGCCGTGGTGGGCACGGGCGATCTCGACCGGCGTCGCAGCCCCGTCGTCCGCGTCGCGGGCGGCGAGCTCGTTGAGGCGCAGCGCGACGCGCTCGGCGGCGCGGCGGTTGTTGACGAACACGATCGTGGAGGTGTGCTCGCGCACGGAGCGCAGCAGCTCGGGGTAGATCGCCGGCCAGATCGACCCACGCGTGGACTCGCCTCCGGCGAGCGGCTCCAGCGGGTCGGGCGCGGCACCGCCGGTCGCGTCGCGGGCGCCGGGGTCGGCCATCGACTCGACGGGTACTTCGATCCTGAGATCGAGCCGCTTGGGCGCGCCGGCGTCGAGGATCGTGACCTCGCGGCGAGGGCCGACGAGGAAGCGGCCGATCTCCTCCAGCGGGCGCTGGGTGGCGCTGAGACCGATGCGCTGCAGGCCGGGCGACAGCGCCTGCAAGCGCTCGAGCGTGAGCGCGAGGTGGGCGCCGCGCTTGGAGTGGGCGACGGCGTGGATCTCGTCGACGATCACGGCCTCGACGCCAGAGAGCATTGAGGCTGAGCGCGAGGTCAGGATCAGGTAGAGCGACTCGGGAGTGGTGATCAGGATGTCGGGCGGATTGCGTGCCATCGCGGCGCGCGCACGCTGGGGGGTGTCGCCCGTGCGGATGCCGACGCGGACATCGTCCGCTCCGATCCCGCGCAGGGGCACGCGCAGGTTGCGCTCGATGTCGTAGGCGAGCGCCTTCAGAGGAGAGACGTAGACGACGCGCGTCCTCCTCGATGTGCCGTCCGCCTTGCTCCCAGACGCGACGTTCCCAGACGCACCATTCCCCGCGCCCTCAGGCGCGCCGTCCCCTGCCTCCTCCGCGCTATCCCCCTCGCTGAGACGGTCGAGCGCCCACAGGAACGCGGCGAGCGTCTTGCCCGAGCCCGTGGGCGCGGAGAGCAGCACGTTCTCGCCGCGCGCGATCGCCGGCCAGGCCTGCGCCTGGGCGGGCGTGGGGCCGGCGAAGGCCGCCTCGAACCACTCCTTGACCCGCGGACCGAAGATGCTGGAGTGAGCTGGCGCCACTCTCACCCAGGCTAGCGAGCCGAGTGTCGCCAGGTCTTCACAGGCGCCGCGCCATCAGTGGCTGCGGCGCCCGCGGAGACCTGGCATCGTCGGGGGGACGCCTCGATCTCTCCTCGAGCATCGCCGGAGAGGTGGGACGACGCTCAAGCTCGAAGGGCCAGGTGCACGTCCGTGTGCGCAGCCACCAAGCCGGAGCATCATTGCGTGTGTTCGACCTCTAACTTTAGTTCCGATTATCAGATATTGCCAATAAGTGTTTCTCACTCTGAGCTAAGACCGGGAAAACGATGGTCCAAACGCATATAGCGGCTGCTCCACGGGCGCCGTGGCCTGCGGATGCCACGGCGCCCGGGAGCCCTCCGGGCACGGGACCGGCTGGACTCGGTCTCGAACGCGGGTCCATCGGAAGAGGACGACGGACCGTGTTCAGTTGTACACGGCCACGGGTCGTGTATGGGGTGGTGTTTCCAACATTCGAGACAGCTCCCGGCGCGATTCGGACAGCTCCTGGCGCGAAGGACCCGGGCCCGGCCCTAAGCACGCCATGCACAGCCGAGGCCGGCGGTTGGCCGGCCCGGATGCCACGCCCTGACGTCCCTAGTGGATCCGCTCGAGCAGCACCGCCGGCGAACTGAGGTTCAGGCCGTGCGCGAGGACGACGATCGTCTCAAGGCGCGGCGAGCGCTTGCATCGCTCCAACAGGCTGATCTCGGTGCGATGCAGATCGCAGATCTCGCCCAGAGCCTCCTGGGAGAGACCTGTCCGTTCGCGGTGGCGGCGCAGGTTCGCGGCGAACTGGCGGCGCATGCCGACGGTCGACTGCATCCGCATACTCTCGCACCCGACAGACGGAACGTCTACCGACAAAACGTCTCCTCCGAAAAACCGATCGCCAAGCGGCGGGCCGGGACCCGTTAGGCGGGGGTCGGCACGTCGGCGGTGACGGGCGTCCGGCGGGTGGCGATGACGAGGGCGCCTCCGTCGGGGGCAAAGGAGACGGAGCTGCGCGCGGCGCCCTCCGAGCGCGAGACGGCGGGCCGCAGGTCAACCTCGCTGAGCACGATCTGCATCACGCGCTTCATCTCCAGCGGCGCGAAGCTGGCGGCCACGCAGCGGCGCGTGCCGCCGCCGAACGGAATCCACGTGTATGTGCCCGCCGAGCCCTCGAGGAAGCGCTCGGGCTGGAACGCGCGGGGCTGCGGATAGACGTCCGGCCGGCGATGCATCAGGTAGACGCAGGGAGCCACAATCGTGCCAGCGGGGATCGTGTAGCCGCCGAGCCGCATCGACTCGACGAGCCGACGCATGACGACGGGCACAGCCGGACACAGGCGCAGCGTCTCCTTGACGACCGCGTCCAGATAAGCGTCGTCCTCACCCGTCAGCACCTCCTCGCGCAGGCGCGCGAGCTTGTCCGGGTGGCGCAACAGGCGCTCGAACACCCACGCCAACGAGGTCGCTGTGGGCCCGTCTGAGAGCATCGTCACCAGTTCGTCGCGCAGCTTCTGCTCGCTCATCGGCGTGCCGTCCTCGCCGTAGGCGCGCTCGAGCATCGAGAGGATGTCCTCCCGCTCCTGCCGCTCGGGCGCCGTGCGGCGGCTGTGGACCTCCTCGAGCACGAGCTCTTCCACCGGGCGCATCACCGCGCGGAACTTCGCGCTGGCGGTCAGCGTGCGCTGCCCGACCGCCGCCAGCAATGCCAGGCGGTGGGGGTTGTTGACCCATTGCGTGAGCTCCACCAGCCGCTCGCGCAGGCGCTCGAGGCGCTCTCCTTCAAGGTCGCCGAAGACGGCGCGCATCACAACCTCCAGGCTGATGGCCTGCATGCGCGGCCACAGCGCGAACGGCTCCCCCAGCGGCCAGCGCTCGACCTCCGCGCGCGCCACCTCGGCCATCATCTCGCCGTAGGAATGCATGCGCCCGCCGTGAAAGGAGGGCAGCAGGCGTTTGCGGTCGCTCATGTGCTCGGGCTCGTCCAGGAGCATGACCGAGCGCGCGCCCAGCAGCGGGCCCAGCAGCGGGTTGGCTTCCCCCGCCCCCGCCCGCAGCAGCTCCGAAGCGGTGGTGAAGACCTGCTTGACGTGCTCAGGGTCGGTCAGAAAGACCCACGGGCGCCCGCGGCGGACCCGCAGCGTGAAGATATCGCCATAGCGCTCGTGGCAGCGCTCCATGAAGGCAAGCGGGCGCAGCGCCCAGCCCGTCGCCTGCAGGGCACTGGGCATGCGTGGCCCGGGGGGCAGCCCTGCGCGTTTACCGGCCCCCGGGAGCGGGTTCTTCAAGGTGCTCATTGGTTTCTCGCTCTCTTCATGTGCCTTTATAATGTCCACTCACCACTTCTCCTCCCCTGAGCGAACGAATGAGTAATATGTGTCCCTCTCAATCGCTTTCTCTCTTATCCAACTCGCGCGCAGTCTTTGAACCCATCGCGTGTGGCGGTCGCGAACAGCCTCTGGTGCACGCGCTTTTTGGACACGGCGAGCGACTTGATGGATTGAGTGTCATTGGCCTTCGCGTACCGGCCAAGCCTGATCAGTTCTTCAATCAGCGTCTTCCTATACGCCATCATCTGCCGCCAGTCGCGCGCAATCGAAGCAGGCGGCGCGAGCTTGCTTAGTTCTTTCAATGCGGTGCGCTCTAGGGCCACGCGTTGAGGGGTTAGACTCACGATCTTACGTATTTGCAGCTTAGAGGGATTGGTGGCGACGATCTCGGTATTGAGCCGTCTGCAGATGGCGTCGGCTCTGGCGACCAATTGCGACGGCACCCGAGAGCTGCCTGAAGGAGTCGGGTTGCCGGAAGCAAGCGATCCGGCCGACTTGGCATCGCTCGATCCGCCACCGCACCCTCCCGCCGCCAGCGCGGCAGCGACGAGCGCAAGTGACCCGTAAACCTTCAAGCGCAGCAGCCCGCTACGCAACATATGCGTTCGTTCAAACACCATATGCGCGACTATGCCTCAGCTCCAACTCCAAGTCAAGGAAATGCGCAGGAATGTCTCCGACTGATCTCAGGACATGCTCGCTCTAGGCGAGGCCGGGGGCCGCACGATACCAACAAGACCCTACGCGCCCCCGACATCTTACAATCAACGACCACTACGCCATGATTTCCACATTAACTTCGGTTAATATTAACCCAGATCCCACTAATGACATCATTTCAAATTCTCCTGTATTTTCCTCCCCTAAGAGGCCGTTTTTTACATCAATCGCTTCACTTTTGTCATTCCAATAGGTAGTCTCTCCAGGATCTCCTTTTTCTTTCCCCGCTTCGCAGACTACTTCGAGATGTTTGGCAAACGTATTGATTGGTTTTATTAAGCAGAGAACTTCACCTTGTATTAACATTAAGACTTTAGCTCCAAGGAGAGAACACGTGAAGTGAAACCGAGGGATTAAGAATAGTATCGCTGCGCCTAAGCTACCTTCGCTTGCTAATTTATCGTATATTATGTGAAACGTACCTAATATTAATATCTCTTTTTCTTTATCGCCTTCACCCGTACACGACATGCCACTGAGGCCTGAGCAGCCTGTGAAATGAATATGAAATAAACCTAATGGTTTACCTTTTTCGATATGCCCTTCGGACGTTGATGCTGTGCATTCAAATTTTTTCATATTTAATTTTGCAAGGTCGAGTGTACCGCTTTCGCCTATAAAGTTTTGCGCTGCTTGTTCTTTTTTTTCGTCTAAGACTTCG
>Ga0207663_10000643_pt1 | contig 15522 bp, 12 predicted proteins | sample LARL53metaG_FD_184346 | JGI IMG/M metagenome (GOLD analysis project Ga0207663, IMG submission 184346) | Corn, switchgrass and miscanthus rhizosphere microbial communities from Kellogg Biological Station, Michigan, USA - LAR L5-3 metaG... | ecosystem: Host-associated > Plants > Roots >...
TATATCTCACATAACTGACTAGATGATAGTCAGCTAAAGCTGTATAGATAAGATCAATTTGTCAAAAAGGCAAGTACTAGTTTACCGTAATTGTCAATTGACTAACTTACAATGCTGATTAAGAAAGGCTTTATCATTTAGTCAATTCGACACTTTAATTCTTGCAACCGTTGCTGTATTCTTTCTATTTTGGATAATTTATCATGCTGGTTGGATAGCGTTTGAATTTGTACCATGGCTATCTTGTCGCAACTTTGGCATTCTGATCCGGATATTAGTTTTTGACATAGCTGGCAGTCTGTGAGTATTGTTCTTAAATCCTATGTTATACCTAGTATCCGTTCAATGAACATCAGATTTTACTCTTTAAGGCCGACTACTCTGAATTTATACTGATCTTTATATGTTTCGTTATAATAGCGGGCATAGCTTTGCGCGGCATCATAAGTTCTGAAAACAACTTTCAAGTCCTCAATTATGGCTTTTTGGCCAAAGATATCAGCAATTTCTATAGTATAAGACTTTGGTAGCCGTTTTAGAAATCGTATTGTGAAGAATAGACTGATAAGGAGGAATGTTACCGCAGCGACAATAACTATCGCAAACTCAAAGCTTTTGATAAAATTCTCGACATGAATTATTAGATATTGGTCTAGCCATTTGTATACAATAACAAGGCTCCTGACAAATACGCTTATAACGAAATTAGCAGGTAACATCTTTGTATTGCCAAGCATATCATAGGCAACTAATTATATGTATCTTGCTGCTTGTAATAAAAACAATATGTATCCTGCTAACTAGCCAAAAAATGATATATTTAGTTTTCATATAACTTAGTTTACAGGTTGGCTAGAACGGATGCGTATTCTTTGCCTTCAAAGAAAAGTCGTACTCTCTCTTCTTTTATAAAATCATGTCTTGAAAGTAACTTGGGTGTATTATATGCTACTGCCCATATTGGCAGGAGGGACGATTGATTGGAGGATGGATGACGGCCGGGAAGCACCATGACTGGTTCATAGGCCGGAGGCAAATAAGGCTTCATTTTTTTTGTTCAATCAACTCACCTAATATACATTCAACATGGACACCAGTTATGTTATTATGATAATAATAACATAGTCTTAAATGGAGTTAAACATAAAATGAGTCGTACAAGAACATGTATAGATTGTGGCAAACAAGTTAGGTCTGAATCCCAGGAAAATGAAGTTGTATGTAAAGATTGTGTGAGACTTTTAAAAAGAAGATTTTGGACTTCGATCAAAATAGAAAAGGCTCACGATGCAGCCGGCTACTCTAAACGATAGAAGAAATATTTCCCTCCTGTCTCCATCAGATGAACAATCACAAACTCCACTTTGATATTACATAGTGTCCTATAGCGGTTACAACTATTAGTTAGGTTGTACTAAGTTACCATAACAGTATTTGTTGTAAAATATGAATTAAAATATTGCCTTATCATTAATACATTAATTAACAAAGAACGGATTGTGATTGTTCTCCACGTATTCTAATTTTCTTGACATGCATAACAGAATGATTGTTAAAGGTATGGTCAACTGAAAAGAGCCATTCAACCCCTATTGGCTGCATATGACATCGATCCTAATAGAAATTGTGATAATATAAAACGCTGTGCTATTACTGTCAAATTCATAAAATGAATTCTCGACTAGCCGCTAGGAACAGATTGAATAATACAGATATTCATCAGTTTTAGCGAATGTAACTGCTACGTCTTGGTGATGCTTTCAAGTTTCTGAAGCATCCAAACTATTTTACTTTGTTAGATATCTAGAAGGAATATCGACATAAGTCGACGAGCATATATCATCAATATTTGGCAACGTTGTTAGTTGTCACTTAAGTTAAGATTCAATAGGGATGGTTCCATATCTCTACAATGGAACAACAGTATTTATGACAAAAAGAAAATCCATAAAAGACAACAATTTCAAGGTAACGATATTAGCTGATTCTGTTAAATTTTACCTTCCAAGAGTTGAAGGTTATTTGGAAGTGGTTCGTAATATGGCTTCCAAGTATAGGGGAATGTCTCTCATAGAATTTGATGGGTATTTTGAAGGTAAATTTGAACCTGTGAAATACGTTCGTGCTGAAATACACATTTCTAAAAACAGTGAACAGAGTATGACTAAATTGGCAAACGAGATACGTAAAAAATTGAAGCAAAAAAGTCTGGCTATGGAATTTAATAATCGTTTGATTTTAGTCAGCGAATGACGTTACCGGACCGCATCCAAGCATGAACAGTGGATCCCAGTGAAAATAATACTTACTTGCAATCCGCTGCCACATATCGTAGGTAGGAGCAACTGATATGCCATTATATTTTTTTAACCGTTAAGTCACTCCAAAGGTTATCGTATGATTCTTGTTAATATTATTACAGCATCTGAATAGTCTGTGGATATAGATTGCCTAATCATACTGGTTTGCAGGGTAGCTGTAGTCCCAATAATATATACAGAATCTCTAACGCTTACGACTACAATGAAACCTACTCATACCAGAGGGGTTTGACAAGCTTAAGACATATGTTCATCAGATTTAATAAAGTATAAGATACCAACAAACTTGTTGAGTTGTATGCGTAAATTTCAGATTGCAGTTATTGGTTATAACAAAGACGGATGCACTGAGCACGCAAAAAATATTGCATTTGAGGTTGGCAAAGAGATAGCAATTTCAGGATCAATTTTGATTTGCGGAGGTCTGGGTGGAGTTATGGAGGCTGCCTGTAGAGGCGCCAAGACAAATGGTGGCATGACTCTTGGAATAATTCCTCAAGAATCATTTTCATTTGCTAATGAATTTTGTGACATAGTTATTTGTACAGGAATCGGTTTTGCGAGAGATTTTATCGTTGCTACATCGGCGGATGGTATAATTGCTGTGGGCGGAGGGGTGGGGACTTTAATAGAATTAGGAGTGGGGTATATAACAAGAAAACGGATGGTTGTAGTATCTGGCAGTGGTGGAGTCTCCGAAATATATGGAGGCAAATTCCTTGATGAACGCAACACTGTTCCTCTAATCATTGCTAAGGATGCCCGTTCTGCCGTTGAAATAATTTTAAATCGTAAACAAGAATAGAACCAGAATTCATAATAATGTAGATCGATAGCGAAAATTGGAATATTAAGAGTTTAATTGGATGGACTGTGTTATCATTCAAACAATTGGAATAATAAGAACTATAGTCATGAGTTGTATTTCTCCAATTCAGAACCAATCAGTCGACTTAGACATTAGAATGCTTAATGATTTGGATGACTAAATAGACGGAATTACCTAGATGGGGTTGAATTACCTAGAGCTAACTAAGGTAGTAAATAATGTTCAATCAAACTTGTCAGCAGAGGCGACTGATTGATACAGATTATGATTGTGTAATTGTTGTAACATCTGCTTCAGATCAGCACATGTTATCCTTGAATAGTTAATGACCTTTAATCATCGATTAGCGTGTTTAAAGCCATGATTAACAAAAGCTATTTGTAATGGCTATTCGAGAAGGGTGTATCGTATAGAGGGAGAAATAAGAAACAAATGGCCGATAACCCTCAACTATAATTTTCTATTGTTACTGGTAATTTAAAGCCCGGTTCTGTGATAGAAGTAGTCCAAAAGGATAATCAAAAAAAGGAAAGTTGCTGAAGGAACCCGATCTTGCAAATGGAGATACTCCAATTTGAAATGCAAACGTGTCAGCTCTATTTTTGATCTGTTTCTTTTTCTTCTATATGCTTAGCCTGTAGTGTGATCATTGCAGCATAAACTAATGTTGCGTTCATTAGAACGACATCATCCGCGTTACTTTATTACTCGGCCCTCTTTCTAGATGTTATACTAACTTCAATACAAGACTCAATACTGGAGGGTCCTCTTAACGAATTGAATACATAGTACCGATGTTTGTATTGACTTGCTGTTCCCCAGAAATGACAGGAGTCGATCTATTAGCTGTAGGTGGTGTCGCTGCCGGTAAGGATTCTTTCGCTAAGGGAGTTAGAGAAGGTTGAAAATCAAAGTCATTAAGATTGACTAACTTTACTCCTACTACTTTTAATCCTAATGCAGAAGCCGCGATATCAGCTTTGGTTCTTGCATTATCAATTGCTTGTTTTATAAGGTTATTTTTGATTTCATCTAATTTTTTGTTAGACAATGTAAAATCAACACTATTTACGGTGTTGGCTCCTGCAGCTATAGCAGTATCAATCCATTTTGATACATTTCTTATGTTTGTACTTTGTTCTGTATTGAATTAGACACTGTAAATCCTGTTATCTTTCCTGTAGTATCAGACGGTCGTGAATAGTTATAGCTTGGAGATATGCTAAAGTATGAAGTGCTTGCTTCATTCTCCTTTACACCATCTGTTCTTAACGAATCAATCACTTTATTGATAATTTTTGAATTTGCCACCAATGCTACATTTGCTGTCTTGCTACTAGTCTCGACTCCAAAGGAGAGAATAACTTTATCAGGTTTTACTTTAGTATTTGCAGTTCCTGTAACAAATATAATGTTGGAGCTATTTGAATAATTCAGTGCTGGATGCAAAGTTGATAGTTGTTGAGCATCTGCTGTATTACTTGATAATCCATGAGCGACCAATCCAGTAAATGGGAGGCTGAAAGCAACCAGAACAGCAATTAGGAATTCACCATAATTCCTGAAAGATATAATATGAGATATATTCAGCAAATAACACGTAAGCGTTGTCATTGCCCCTTATCTTGAAAGAAAAGGTCTTGCTAGTTTACAATGTTTACCTTGCAACCATCTACTGATGACGTTTTCTTTAATCTTGCCTCCTTCTTGAGCCATTTCTTTAATATCAGTTTAATAAATTACAAAACAATCGCTACCAAATATCTAGGATAAGAAAGTAAGAATATTATCATCCTGGTCGCTCAAATCCATTCAATTTAATTCTCCCTTCGGTAACTTCCTGACTTGCAAAGGTCGTCATTGAATGCCTGCCCCGCCTTATTGCAAACAACGACTTTGTGCTGAATTTTGTTTCCGCCTTGTTCTAACTCCCTTATTGGGAAAGGGGACGTTCACTTTTGTTACTCGTTTGTAAGCTTTAACATCTTAAGTTGAGTCTCTTGGAAGCCTTCAAATAAATTACAAGCTTTGGTTAAATTCTTGGCAAGAATGCTGTTTTATCTTAGTATACAACAATTTAGTACATATGACGAGGACCGCAATGTGTAAAATCTTTTATCAGAGGAAATGGTATATTCTTCAAGGATATAGTGAGCTGAGTGATATATGTCCTCTTCAGAAGAAGGGAATAGCATTGATGCAGCTGTTAGTGGCAAAGACACTTCCCCGATTAACCCTCTAATCCAGCCGCTACCGTGGCAATTTGAACTTCACAAACGAGTAAAATTACTTCCTTGGTGGCTATTATACAATATAGGCGTGGCAGAGGAGGCAATCCTAAAGAACAAAATAATAAAGCAGGCCACTGATATTGGGCTGCAGGACAGATGGACTTCAAAGCTCGTGAGGCATGCAGTATCTGAGTTTTCAAAGAAGGGACTTGGCGCGGATTACTATGGTTATCACAACATTGATCATGAACTTGAAGCTGCTTACTTCACTTTGCTAGCCGCCAATGGTCAGTATCAACAAGAGAAAAAATTCAGTCAAGATGATATAAAATATCTCTTTGTGGCTGCCCTTTTTCACGATTATGATCCATTGAAACAATTTGACAAACCTCATGAGGATTCTGTTGAAAGGTTCTTGAGAAATGACAAGAGAATAAAGAAATTCATTGACGACATAGGAATAAACATTGATATTGTAATTGCCATTATTCATCGTACGACCTATCCGTTCAGAGACAAGATAGCCCAATATGCAAAAAAGAGAATGCAAGAATTATTCACACTTGCACGAGTTTCTGAATATGATACTGCAGCGAGGGGACACTATGAATATCTAGGATGGTTTTTGTCTGTTTCGGAACGTATCGCCGGTTACGCCCTAGGTAATTTTGAGCATGCAAAGGAACTCGCCAGACGCAATGCCCATGCATTAGGCTGGCATCCATCACGTATAAACGAGGAGTCTGTCAAGTACTTTAGCACCTTAAAGGAGGAGAAAGAAATGGTTGACTGTGTTCTGCGATATGTGCCTGAAAAGTACAAGAAGAATTTCTATGACAACATAGAAGCTTTCAGGGAAGCCTGGGAACTGGAAAATGGTATAAGAAGTTCAATCAGACGAAAGGAAATGGATCTAGTGCCAACAATAGAAAAAAATGAGGTCAATCTTGATTCATATGTAAGAGGATCTATTCTAGAAATATACAGACAGCTGCCAGCCCCGAATCCAACTATCAACGAAGAGAAATTTAAAAAGTCACTTTCTGATAGCAAGACAATTCTAATTACCTTAAGGATCAAAGACAAAAGCGGAAAGATTGTTGGATATGTAAAAGGTGGACCACTCGAAAGTCGTCCACTTAGGCGAGGTACATATGACGCTAATTTGGGAAAAAAGAACACCGCCCAGATGGAATGGATCAATATCAAACCGGGTTACTGGGGAGAGACAGGTGGCCATCTTCTCAGGTCGGAGTTCCTCAAAGAGGCGAAACGTCGAGGATACTCCTTTGTGACCAGTTATGTTCATCGTAACGTAATCATGAGTAGGAAAAATAGAGGCGAAGCTATCGAAATTGTACAAAGATACGACCCGGATAAACTCGATTACTACAGAGTTGATCTTAGAAAGCTAGGCCTTTTATGAGATATGATGGTTGAAACTATTTCGAAGAAAGCTTCTCTAAACACTAAGAAAGTAATTATGATCGTAACATGATGAAAGATCGAATTTGGTATTTCTAGAGAAGGGAATCCGTTGACACTCGGGAAGAATAGCGAAACATATTGACTTCATATTTTTCCAATTCCTATACACGTAAGTACAAATACTCCAAGTAACTTGGTTTCAAAATCACAAGAACACTTCAATCATTTCAATATCTTCAAGGCGTTCTTAACCTTCTTTTCTATGACGAACATGCCGAACACATAGAGGAGAAGCATTGGTCCTGCTGCAAACCACATTGTAACACCACTACCATCAGGAGAAACAAGGGCACCAAATATTGCAATTATGATCACGGCATACTTTAGCTTGTGTCTCCAGAACTTGTACCCAACCATTCCAGAAACCGTAAACGCCCACATCACTATTGGAAGTTGATATGAAAGGCCGAATATAATCAGGAACTGAATTACAAAAGGAATGAATTTCCCGATATCAAAGAATGTACTGACTCCAATGGAATGTCCATATCTGTATAAAAAGTCAAGTATGTAAGGTATAACCACGTAGTAAGAAAATAAGCAACCCGCTGCAAAGAGTGCTATGGCAGATGCCGTAAACCTTCTTACAATTGCCTTCTCGTGTGGATAGAGTCCAGGATTTATGAATGCAGCCAATTCCCTAACTATAATTGGCATGGCCAAAATGATCCCCAACATGGCTGCAACATTTATCTGAGTAGAGAAAGCTCCTAATGGTGTAATTTGTATAAGGTTAACGTTTTGAGGGAGTAGGTTATCTTTCAGAGCGAGAATTACCTGGATTGCCATATTGTTAAAGGGGTCTGGGTGTGGAAGTGGGATTTTGTAGCCATCAAAATTGAATATTCTGACGCTAAAAGTCATGCACAAAGCTGTAGCTAATCCCACAGCAATAGTTATTCTGAATACCCGGTTCCTGAGATCCTGCAGGTATTCCATAAACGTTCTTTCCCTGGACATTAACAATTCAGGATATGTAAGACATCTATATTATGTACCTAAGGATTAGGAATGAAAACTATGCTCTTGCTGTACTTTTTCCTCGCCTGTACTATATCGTTGTCTCTAAAGAGTGACATAGATATCTGCTTTCTTGTACAAGTCCTCTTACACAACAGCAGGGAATTCGAAAGCTGTGATTGATGTGAATGCTTTTATTAGTTGGTAAACATGATGATAATATCTGTGAGTTGTTTCTCATCTAAGGAAAAAAAACGTCACGGTCCTACAAGTCATACACGTGTTCACATCGCTCTAAAAAAATTTTTTTCTCGTATTGACTGGTCAAAAATGTCCCGTCCAACACAGTATGTTACTCTGACTGATGCACAAAACAGAGTTTTGTCAAATGATCTCTATAGTCATGTAAACATACCTCCATTTCTCAAGGTGGAAATGGATGGTTATGCGGTTAGATCGGATGATATCAGGGGAGCTTCGATAAAACATCCTACCTTGCTTGAGTTTATAGGTAGGCTAACGGCAGGTCAAAATACGCACCTCACAATTGAACCTGGAAAGACAGCAGCAGTAGCAACAGGTTCTAGGGTTCCTAAAGGTGCAAATGCAGTAGTAATGATGGAGCATGCGCATCTGCAGGATAACACAGTTCAGATCTTCAAACGAGTAGAATGCGGTGAAAATATCACTTTGAAGGGTCAAGATGTAAAGAATGGACAGATCCTGCTCAAGAAAGGAACATGGCTTACTTCACAAGATCTGGGTCTAATCGCTTCAATAGGTCTTGGTAAGGTTCCAGTCTACAAGAAGCCAGTGGTTGCGGTATTCTCTACTGGTGATGAACTTACCGAACCCGGATCTAAGCTCGATGATGCTTGTATATTCGAAAGCAACAGGTACATGATCTCAAGTATGGTAAGAGAATTTGGAGGAGAGGTAGTTGACCTTGGAATATGTAAAGATGATAGAGAGGCTATACTCTATAGATTAAAAAAAGCGTTGAAGTTCGACATGGTGGTAGTCTCAGGTGGCGCATCAGTAGGCGAAAAAGACTATCTGCCTGATCTTATAAAGAAGTTGGGCAAACCGGGGCTTATTGTTCACAGGATAGCGATGAAACCGGGCTCTCCCACTGGTCTCGGCATAGTTAATTATAAACCAATAATTATTAGCCCAGGCTTTCCTGTATCTTCGTTTGTTGCATTTTACACCTTTGGACGACCATTGCTGTTACGGATACTAAAAACAGAAGGGCTGCCCGAATCTAAGTTAACTGCTAGAATGGGAGCTGACATAAATGAACACAAGTTTCGTAGGTTTGTCAGAGTAAATGTGGTAAAGCAGAATGGCTCTCATTGGGCTAAGCCTGTTAGTGTCTCGGACGCAGGTCTTCTTTCGACATTAACTAAGTCAAATGGCATAGTTATAATGGAAGATGGTAGCAGATTGATGAAGGGAGAAATAGTAGATGTGATTCTGTTGAGGAATGTCTACGGAGTATCTACCTAATTGTAGATAAGGAGGTCAGGTTGGCTTTGGAAAATAAACTAATGACAGATGGGTTTGGCAGAGTTGCTAGAAAATTGAGAATTTCTATTACAGATAGGTGCAACATGCGGTGTTTCTACTGCATGCCACGCAATAATACTGAATGGTTCGAAGAGGACAACGTCTTGAGTTATGATGAGATTCTTAGACTTACTACCGTCTTTGCTAGTCTTGGTATCAAAAAGATAAGGTTGACGGGAGGAGAGCCTACTGTCAGACCTAAGATAGAAAATTTGATTAGATCATTGTCAAAGGTAAACGGCATCGAGTCAATTAGCATGACAACAAATGGTCTTCTACTTTATGATAAGGCGAGACAACTGAAAGAGAATGGACTAGGGAGCTTAAATATTAGCCTTGATACCTTTAGGGCTGATAGATTCAAGTCTATGTGTGGCATAGACGGTCTTAATAAAGTTCTGGCGTCCATTCGAGCGGCGGATGATGCAGGACTCAAAATAAAAATAAATACCGTTGTTGTTAGAGGATGGAACGATGATGAAGTTGCAGATTTCGCAAGATTCGCCAGATTTACGGGGCATACCGTACGCTTCATCGAATTTATGCCACTGGACGGAGCAGGGATTTGGGAACCGGATCTCGTTTTTAGTAAGAGAGAGATGATAGAGAGAATAAACAAGAACGTCAAGGAGCTTGTGCCCCTACAAAACGAAATTTCAGAGCCTGCAATCCTTTACTCTTTTGTAGATGGGAAGGGTTCTGTAGGATTTATTCCATCTATGACGGAACCATTCTGTCAACATTGTGACAGAATAAGGATAACTTCTGAGGGTAGGTTTCTGACCTGCTTGTTTGAGAAGGCCGGTTATGACTTGAAGAGTTTGTTGCGAAACACAAGATCTGATGATGACATCAGAAGGTGCATTCTAGAATGTGTAAGGAAGAAACCTGAAGGTGTGATAAGTATCATAAGGGCCAGGGCATTAAAGCCAACGCTAAACTTTATGCATAGAATAGGCGGTTAAGATGGTTTGCTTTCCATGTGTCATTTGAGCGTTGACTAATTGAAGTATTAAGCTTGAGTTTGTCACAAGAGTAATTTTGTAGGATCGCTCATATGCACGCTACAATGCGGACATGTTTGCTAGGCGTCTCTAAACAGCGAAGAGTGTTATAACATCATAGGCAGAGATATCTTATATTAATGCACTGTTCGTCTAATGTACTACGAACAGAAAATTATCAAAATCACATGGCTAAGATACGAAATCTGTTGTAATGTATTGTTTGGTTGGTAACTTGACAATCGACAAAAGATTGAAGGAAAAGTTCTAAGGGAATTCTTGCTTGCTAGATGATAAGAAGATTTATGATATGTATACTGGTACTGATTGTTGTGGCCTTGAAAGCAGTAGAAGGATTCCGTAATTGAAGGGCGTCTCTGCTCCGTTCATGGATATGCAGCAGAATGTCGTCGAGTTAGCCAACACGATATGCTCTAATAATAACAGCTTATTGTGACGAAGTCCTTATTCTTGCACCGATTAAGATACCACTGTTGCTGTAGCAAACCTAGTTCCTACTTGCTCTACCTTAGCCCTAACCTTCTGTCCAGCTTTTCCATTTTTAACAAATACGACGAATCCTTGCACTCTTGCAATCCCGTCTCCTTGTCTGCTAATCTCGGTAATGTCTACTTCGTATTCCTTCCCCAGTTCGACCGGTTTTGGAGCAGGGGAACCTCTGTTGAAGCTCCTACTTGCACTGCCGCTACCATAACTTCTTCCGTATTCTCTTTTTTCAGCGGTTTCTCTTCGAGGAGGAGGGCTATCATTCTCATGTCCTGGGTGTGCTCTTATATGATGCCAGTAATCAGAACTAGTGATGGCATTTTTACAAATAGGACAGTTTGGATAACCGCATTTATGGTATCCTACGAAATGTGGATGAATGGTCAGGTTACACTTGTCGCATTTACTACTATTGTTACTCAAATATGCCTGAATACTTCTTGGTATTAACTACAATTAGGATGTATCGGATGCTGGAGAAGTGTGTCATTACTTCTATTAAGACCAAGTCAGATATTCAATTCAGATATTCAATATGGCGAGTATTGCATTCAAAGAGCCGAAAAAGATCGGTTCCCTCCAAACTGCATATGAAGGATCGAGACCAGCAGGGATAACTTGGGCTTCATTTTTCTGATTTCCACTTGTGTTAAGAGAAGCCGGTCCCCAAATAATTGTATCGAGTATCCATAGGTTTTTTCAACTGGAATCGTAATGTGAGTATTGGTGTCGAAGCAGTACAGACAAGATTCAATTAAGGGTATATTAGGTGAATTAGACATTAGACAAGGAATCAGCCAGAATAGTTATTTCAAAAGAAATCAGGGGCAGATACAAGAAAACCTCTACTATAATAGGAGGCATTGAATATGACTCGAAGGAGCAGAGGTGTTAACCAGCGAACTGGAGACAAAGATAGGTACGGGCGGCACATACAAAGAAGGACAAAATATTTTGCAATGAGATCATAGGGAGGCTGTCAAACAGTTGTTAATCAAAAAGGGATTCAACGAACAATCAATCGAAGTGTTATAGGTTCAGAATACAACGAAGATCAGGATTTCAAAGAAGGCGTTAATGATGAAAGATACAAATATTATTATGCTGATGCCTTTTCTATTTCTTTTGCAAGGTTGATATCCCGCTTGGTTATAGCATCAACATCAAACGATTTTAAGGACAGTTTGACGGTTCTCCAATTAATCGTAATAATGGGATGGTGGTTAACCCTTTCAGCAATCTTTGCAATATTATTCACAAAGTCCATAGCCTTCCTGAAGCTTGGAAATTGAAAATATTTCACAATCTTACATTCTTTTAATTCCCATCCGTTTGCTAATTCAGCAATATCTCTTTGTATCTCTTCATTGGAAGACATACATATACATCTGTCAAGAGCCTATATTATATTATTGTGGCGTCAGATCTTGACATAAGAAGGGGGCAATCAATTCTCCCATTTTTTTATATGTGTTAACCAGTACATTCATTTATGCAATTCTGCTTGGAAGCTTGGGGTACTGATTATGAGAAGATCAAAGATATGTGTATTGCCGCAGAGAAATTAGGATACTATGGATTTTATTATGGTGAATCATTAGCAGATATCGATCTTGACTGCTGGACTGTGATATCTGCACTGGTATCTTATACCAATAAGATAAAACTAGGTCCTGTAATAACATATTTACTACCTCAATATAGAAGTATTGCATTACTAGCAAAGCAAGCAGCATCTTTTCAAGAAATATCTGAGGGAAGGTTAGAATTTAGGGCCGGAGCTGGAGCGACACTTCAATATGCGACACAATGGTGGTATCCATACGGAATAGACTATCCAAAAGAATCCGAAAGAGTTTCAATACTTGATGAAGGTCTGCAGGTTCTTCAAATGCTATGGGGTAGCGATAATAAATCCTCTTTATACTTTAATGGAAAATACTTTAGTATAAATGGAGCCACTGCGATGAAAAGAACTATCCCTATTACGGTAGCAGCAAAGAAAAAGAGGATGATGAAGGTTGCAGCTAAACACGCCAGTATATGGGAGTCGTCGTATATTACGCCACAACAATTTTCTTCTCTGAACGCTGAATTTGAGGGTGTTTTCAAAGACATGAAGAGGGACGAAATTAAGAACAACAAAGATGTCATTAAATCAATTGAACTAGATGTTATAATTGCTGAATCGGATACAGAGCTGGAATATAAAAAGAAAATATTCGCGATGGAAAGAGGTCCAGGAGTATATGGTCAAATCCTTAGACACGGCTTGGTAGGAAAACCCGATACTATAGCTAAAAGGATTAACGAATACAAACGGGCCGGTATTGACCAATTCTTTCTTGCTTTCCAAGATCCCTTTGATCTTAAAGCATTAGAGTTGTTTATTGATACTGTGAACTAACAACAATACTATCAATAGACATGCGAAAAGAAATAGCCTCTAAGAACGCCTGCTTCTTTTAGGCGGGCTATCTATATAGACTTGATAAACTCTAAACCATTTTTTGTAACAGACTCATAATCTTTCCGTGTCAAATTCGGCTCGAAGCTAATGTAGTGATTATAACCAATATTACGCAGGCTGTTGACAATTAATTTAAAGTCAATGTGTCCATATCCCGGCATCTTTCTATTGTTATCAGCAAAATGGGTGTGTTGTAGCAATCGTTCGGATTTCAATATTGCATATTCGAAGGAATCTTCTTCGATATTCATATGGAAGGTATCCAATAAAATTCCAAAGTTGTCTTGATTTATTTGTTTGACTATGCTAACTGCATCATCTGCAGTAGTACAATAGGGAGTGCTATATCTATTCAAAGGTTCTAATAACAACTGTATGCCATGCTGTTTTGCAAAAACAGATAACTCGGATAGCACTGGTAAGGTCCTTTGTACGAAGCGTGCCTTCTGATCTTCTGAAATCATATTGTGATTTCTATCTGGAGTAACAAGACTGTCGTCTGCGAAGAGACAGATGTTCATTTTGTCTCCTCCCAACGAATAACACATTTCAATACATTGTTGGACGTACTTTTGTGAACTGGTTACGATGCTTGGCTCTAAGCTGATAAATCTTCTTTTCCAGCCATTAGGACTTATGGAACCCCACATTCCGGTAATACCGGCTAGAGAGATATCGAATGAGTGAAATGTGTCTTTCAAGCTCTTCAAATCTACGTTTTCAGGTTCTCCAAACATCTCTACGGCATCGTATCCTTGCTGAACCAGTCGCTCCAACGTTCGTTCTAACGTCTCTATATTTCTAAAGGAAGAAAGTGTAATGGAGTATTTAAAGGCCATTTTTATTATTATCCGTCGTTCGAGGCATCTGTTATGCAATCAAGTTAATTAGATAACGCCCTAAATTCACGCAATTTATAATCCCTGGAGAATTGCTTTTTAGGATACCGGATTTGCGACTTGAGATATACACTGAATATCCCTCGTCTGTTCTAGGATCTGCGGGTCTACCGTGCGAGCCTTTTATCAACTTTGGATCCAGAGGTATTGACTTTGTTTTTGGATCTGCAAGCAGTTCAACGGGATCATAACCTGGTTTTCTATGTATGTCGACTTTTCTCGCAAAACTCGGCGCCTTCTCTGAATCATACCACCAGTAATAGCTGAACCATTTATCTTTATCAGATATCGCAATTAATTCGCCACTACGCTCATGGTCAATTTTCAAATTCTTTTTTTCTTCCTTGCAGAGAATCATATCCACACCAGTTGTATTTTCCAACACCCCTTTGACCTGGCTTACAAAACCATTCTTGACATAAATATGGGCTATCTGGTGATCTACCATTGCAAATGCATCGCTAAATTCGTAATCTATGTATTCTTTTCCGTCTATAGTCCGTGTATAGAGCAGCCCCTCATCTCTCAATTTTAAATTCAATGGAGTGGCGGTTTGTACATCGTTAAATCCATACTCAGATAAAATAATAAATTGCGTATCATCCTTGATTCCTAAATCAACTGTCTTTTGAATTACTTTGCCCACCACGTCATCAGCCTTCTTCAAATCATCTTTTACTTGGACGCTATTCTTACCGAACCTCTGAGCTGAATAATCGATGTGTGGGAGGTAGGTGAATATCAGATTAGGGCGTTCCTTCTCTAATGTGTATCCTGTTGCACTAGCTATCCATTCACTTGATTTAAATGATGCAAATGGTCCCCAATAGGTCGCAAGGTTAAATTCTCCAAACCTCTCCTTTAATTCTCTATCATAAAATCCAGATGGTTTTGAATAGCACCACATAATCATCCGCCCATCTTCCATATGAAGTGGTCTGGGAGTAACAATAATGTCCGATTTAGCATACATTGTATTTTGCCAAAATAGCACCGCAGTCTTAAATGATGAGAAAGAGGAAGAAGGGGGAGAGGACGAAGTGGAGAAAGATGAAGAACTGGGCGATTTGTTCTGTTGTCGGTGGTGGTAATTCTGTTGTTTTTTTATTATATCCCAGATTCTATCAACTTGAACCAAAGCACTTGACTGTTCCCAGAAGGAGGGAAGGTAATTACTTCTATCATACAATCCGTTTGCTATTATTCCATGTTGGTTGGGATATGTGCCAGAAAGTATACTACTT
>Ga0207663_10000648_pt1 | contig 15415 bp, 17 predicted proteins | sample LARL53metaG_FD_184346 | JGI IMG/M metagenome (GOLD analysis project Ga0207663, IMG submission 184346) | Corn, switchgrass and miscanthus rhizosphere microbial communities from Kellogg Biological Station, Michigan, USA - LAR L5-3 metaG... | ecosystem: Host-associated > Plants > Roots >...
CAAGCTCCCGTTGCGTAAGCATCAGGTGCATGGATGAGCGCCGTCGCTCCGCACCTTGAGACGGGTTCGCCGCGGACGTCCGCTCGCGGGCGGCGCTCCTCGCCCTGGAGTTGGCGCTGGAGGGACCGGCTGGTGCTGCTCTGCGCGTGGGCGGCCGGGATCGGGCTGTGCGCGATCGCCGCGGTGATCGTCATCTACATGGGCTATCGCGGGATTCAGTACCTGCGCCCCGGTCTGCTGTTCACGCGCCCGGCGCTCGGCCAGTCGCAGAGCCAGACCGGAGGAATCCTCGACCCCCTGATCGGGACCGTGCTGCTGACGGCGATCGGCCTCGCGCTCGCCGTTCCGTTGGCCGTGAGCAGCGCGATCTGGATCGCCGAGTACGGGCGGCCGAGCTGGCTGGCGCGCGTGGTCGAGTCGAGCATCGAGATCGTCGCGGGAACTCCCGACATCGTGCTCGCGCTGTTCGGCCTGGCGATCTTCCAGCTCGGCGTGTTCGCGCCTCTGTCGTTCCGCGCCGAAGGCGGAGGGGTGTACGGCAGATCGTTCGTCGCGGCTGGGGCGATGATGTCGCTGATCGCGCTGCCGCCCCTGTTCGCCGCCACCCGCGATGGGTTGCAAGCGGTACCGGCGCACATACGCGAGGCTGCGTTCGCGCTCGGCAAGACCCGGATTGCGACGATCCGCAGGGTGCTGCTGCCGAGCGTGCGCTCGAACATCGCCACCGGCGTGACGCTCGGCGTCAGCCGCATCGTCGGTGACACGGCAATCGTGCTGCTACTGCTGGGGGAGACGCTGCACATCGAAGCGCAGGGCTCCGTGCCCGGGCTGAACGTACTGCGCGGGACGGGCTCGACGCTGACCAGCTACGTGTACGACAACTCGCCCGCCGGCGAAGGCGCGGCGCCGCAGAAGGCGTATGCGGCGGCGTTCGTGCTGCTGGCGTTCGTGCTCGGCCTGAATCTGCTCGTCGACTGGATCGGTCGCTCGCGTGCGTAGCACGCCATGCTCCCTGCGTCCTTGACCAGCTTGCCCCTGCATGCCTATGGGCCAAATGCAATCGCAAAATTTTCCCACAAGAACTACAAAGATCAGTAAGTTAATTGCTTCAATGGAGAATGTGCTGAACATGGAGGCGACGGCACTGGCGCAAGGGGCTCCGCCAGTGCGCACGATCGTGCTCGACCGACCGCCCGTGGCTGTCGCGCCGCCGTTGCGCGAGCGCAACCCTCTGCGCGAGCCCTCGCCGTCCACGGCTGGACCCGAGCGACTCAGCCTGCGTGACCTCAGCATCGACTACAGCGGCAAGCCCGCGGTCAAGTCGGTGTCGCTGTCGGTCCACCAGGGAGAGGTGCTCGCTCTGATCGGGCCGTCCGGTTGCGGCAAGACGACGCTGCTGCGCACGCTCAACCGTCTGACCGAGCTGACCCCCAGCGCCGCCCGCTCTGGGCAGGTGCTGCTCGACGGCGAGGACATCCACGAGCTGGCAGACACGACGCTGCGCGCGCGTGTGGCGATGGTCTTTCAGCAGCCCAACCCGTTTCCGATGTCGATCTTCGACAACGTCGCGTTCGCGCTGCGCGAGCAGTCGCGCAAGCGTCCGCGCAAGCGCGAGCTCCAGCCGCTGGTGATCGATGCGCTGCGTCGCGCGGGCTTGTATGACGAGGTCTCAGGCGATCTCGACCGCCCAGCGCTGCGCCTGTCTGGCGGCCAGCAGCAGCGGCTGTGCATCGCGCGCGCGATCGCCCCCCGCCCCGAGGTGCTGCTGATGGACGAGCCGTGCAGCGCCCTGGACCCGATCTCCACAGGTGTGATCGAGCAGCTGATCGGCGAGCTGCGCCGCGAGCTGGCGGTGGTGATCGTCACCCACAACCTCGCCCAGGCGCGCCGCGTCGCCGACAAGGTCGCGTTCATGTTCCTCGGCGACCTCATCGAGTATGGGACGGCCGCCGATGTGTTCGACCAGCCGCGCGCGGCTCGCACGCGCGACTATGTGCGAGGCGCATTCGGATGAGCCCGTCGGATCATCCGGCCAGGACGCTCGGCGTGCTCCACCTCGGCGCGCTCCAGTGGGGAAGGAGGCCGTGGCCGTGAGCCTGGCGCCTGTCCCATCCGAGCAGGCCGGCGCGAGCACTGCCGGCTGCGCCAACTGCTCCGCGCCGCTCGCGCCCGACCAGCGCTACTGCCTGGCGTGCGGGCAGCCCGCCTCGCCCGTGCGGCTCGCGTTCCTGGACGTGCTTCAGGCCGAGGCCCAGCCGCGTGCGGGGGGATACAGCCCGGTCGGATCGCTCCCACCCGGCTATGCGCCCGTGATCGAGCCCGTGTCCGGAGCGCCGGGATGGCTGCGCCGCTACTCGGGCCTGTTCGGGCTGCTGTCGGTGCTGCTGCTGGCGATCGTCGTCGGCTTGCTGGTCGGCCACTGGGTCACCCAGAGCCGGGCGCCCAGTAGTCAGGTGCTGAGGGTCGAGGGTCTCGGCGGCGCCACCGCCACTCCGCTGACGTCGGCTGCGAACACGACCGCGGCGAGCACGACCCCCCAGCCTGCGCCGAGCGCCGCAGCCTCGAGCAAGGACGCCGCCAAGACCGAGGCGCACGAAGCGCAGGAAGCCAAGGCGATCGAACAAGCACCGCCCCCTAAGGCCGTCAAAGTGAACTCGACCAAACTCAAAAAACTGGGCAGCACGACGGGCAAGAAGCACCAGCAAGAAATCAACTCGCTCGGCGCCCAGCCGATTGAAACTGGCGGCTGATGAGCACGCTCGCGCTGCCTCCCGTCGATGAACGTCTCGCTCCGGCCGGATCGATAGCCGAGCTGCGCCGCCGTCGCTACGAGCTGGCCGAGCACGTCGCCGCGCTGACCTGGGACCTCGGCGGGCTCACCTACGAAATGGCGATCCGCGATCACTACCGCCTCGACGTGCTCGCCCGCCGCGCGGCAGAGCTGCAGGAGGCCGACGCCCAACTGGGAGAGGTGCAGCGACTGCTCGCCACCGCCGAGGACGGCGTGCACGGTCAGTGCCGCTCCTGCGGCGCCGTCCACAGCCGCGGCGCCGCCTACTGCTGGCATTGCGGCGCGCAGCTGCTGCGGGAGGCGCGTCCGAAGGCGCTGCCGGTCAGTCCTGTCGCGGACCAGGAGTAGCATCCGTGCGTGCGCGTTCTCGGCGGGAGCACCGTGGCGGCTGCAGTCGTGATCGCCTGGACCGCAGCACCCGTTCCCGCAGCACCCGTTCTCGCGCGCGCTCCCGCTGGCCCGCGCGAGTACTCCTGCCCGCTATTCCCCGCTAACAACTCGCTCAACCGCGACATCTCTCACGCGCCCATCGATCCGCGCTCGGCGAGCTACCTCGCAAGCATCGGCCTGAGCGGCCATCTGCATCCCGACTTTGGCTCCAACCCGAGCTACGGCATCCCCTATACGGTCGTGGGTTCCAGGCAGCGCAAGGTCCCGATCGAATTCACCGCCTATGGCGATGAGTCCGATCCAGGTCCCTACCCGATCCCGTCGCGCGCACCCGTCGAGGGCGCCGGCGCCGAAGGCGACCGGCACGTGCTCGTCCTGCAGCGAGGAACGTGCAAGCTGTATGAGCTGTACGCGGCACGCCGCGCCGGGGCGGGCTGGGATGCGGACTCGGGCGCGGTGTTCAACCTGCGCTCGAACGCCCTGCGCCCCGAAGGCTGGACCTCGGCCGATGCCGCCGGCCTGCCGATCATGCCGCTGCTCGTCCGCTACGACGAGGTTCGCACCGGGCGCATCGACCACGCGCTGCGCGTGACCGTCGCGCGCACCCAACGCGGCTACATCCACCCCGCCACCCACATCGCCTCCGACGACACCGACCCGAGCCTGCCGCCGATGGGGCTGCGGCTGCGGCTGCGCGCGAGCTACAGCCTCGCCGGCTTCCACGGCGAGTCGCTGATCATCCTGCGCGCGCTCAAGCGCTACGGCTTGATCGTCGCCGACAATGGCTCCTCCTGGTACATCACCGGCGCGCCCGACCCGCGCTGGAACGACGACGACCTCGAACAGATCAAGCGCGTTCCCGGCTCCGCTTTCGAAGCCGTCCAGACCGGCTCGATCCGCCATCGCGGCTAGGTCCGCGTGGACTGAGTGAGCCCGGGCGAGCCGGCCGTCATGGCTAGAGCCGAGCGAGCCGGCCGTTGAGCCTCGGGCGCCGGCAGGGAGGAGACGTCAGGATGCGGGCGGGTGCTCCGGGGGAGCCGACGGGGCGGCGACGGGCTCCGGAGGGGGAGCCTGTGCGGGCGGCGGAGCGGGGGCCTGCCCCTGCGCCGGCTGTTGTTGTTGCTGTTGCTGCTGCTGCGGGGCGCCCGCGCCGAGCGTCGGCTGCGATTGCTCTGTCTCGCCGGTGATCGACGCCTTGAACTCGCGCATCCCACTGCCGAGCGAGCGGCCTATCTCCGGCAGGCGCCTGGCCCCGAACACGAGCAGCAGAATCACCACCAAGAATGCGATGTGCAGGGGATTGTCGAGTCCCATCGCTGTTTCCAGTCTAGACCATTATCAGGCCGGTCCTGGTAGCCGCTGCCCCGCTTGCACCGCCGTCGCGGATCACCCCGATTTGGGCTCCTCCAGCGCGTCGCGCCGATCGTCGCGCAGCGCGCTGCGCGCCAGCTGCGCGGCGATCAGCAGCATCAACGCGGCGAACGCAACCCGCAGGGTGGCGCCCGTCAGCGCGTTTGCCAGCGCCACCCCGCCCGCGACGCCCGCGATCGACAGCACCCCCATCAGCAGCGCCTCGTCGCGGCGCACGTTGCCGTAGCGATCCTGGCTCAGCGCACCGACCAGCGCCACGGGCACGATCGCCAGCAGCGACGTGGCCTCGGCCTCGTGCTGGGTCAAGCCGACGACGATCACGAGGCCCGGCACGAACAGGACGCCTCCGCCCACGCCCAGCAGTCCCCCGAGCACGCCCGCGGCCACGCCGATCAGGACAAGCCAGATCATCGCGGCTGCCCTTCGCGCACACCGCTGGCCATGCCGATCGGGACGAGCCAGATCATTCGAGCATCAGCTCGATCGCCGAGGCCACCAGCACCGCCGCGAACAGCAGCGATATGGCGCGCACATGCATACGCTGCTGCAGCCACGTGCCGATCAGCACGCCGCCCACGGCCGGCAAGCCGACGAGCAGCCCATCGAGCACGTGCACGTTGCCGTACACAGCCTGCACCGCGGTGGCGAACCCGGCAATGAACACGATCGCCGCGAGCGAGGTTCCCGTCGCCTCACGCTCGCCGTAGCCCAGCCACAGCACGAGCAGTGGCACGATCACGGTTCCGCCGCCCACGCCGAACAACCCGCTGAACAGGCCCGCGGCCGTGCCGATCGCCATCAGCTTCGCCGTTCGTTCTGAGGCGAGGAACGAGTCGGCCACGGTGCGCGCCATACTAGTGTCCGTGTCCCCCGCCGCGACGCTCGTGGAGGCGCTCGAGCCGCTCCGTTCCGATCCACGCCACGCTGCAGTGCTGCTCGACATCGACGGCACCCTCGCGCCGATCGTGCGCCACGCCGACGACGCACACGTTCCCGAGGCCACCCGCTCGCTGCTGATCGAGATCGCCAAGCGCTACCGCATCGTCGGCTGCGTCAGCGGCCGCCGCGCGAACACCGCCCGCCAGATCGTGGCGATCGGGACGATCGCCTACATCGGCAACCACGGCGGCGAACTGCTGCTGCCAGGTGCGACCCGTCCCGAGCTCGACCCCGACCTCGCCGCCTGGGCGCCACGCGTGCGCGCGTTCGCCACTGCCGCTCTCACCCCCGAGCGCCAGCGCATTCGCATCCGCAGCGAGGACAAGAACGCGATCGCCGCCTTTCACTGGCGCGGCGCTCCCGACGAGCGCATCGCGGCGTCAGCGGCCGCGGACATCGCCCGTGATGCCGGCGAGCAGGGCTTTGCCGTGCACTGGGGGCGCAAGGTCCTGGAGGTACGCCCGCCGGTCGAGCTGAACAAGGGTCTCGGCATCGCCGCGCTCCTGCACGGTCAGCCCGTGTCGGTGGCTGTCTACGTCGGCGACGACACCACCGATCTCGACGCCTTCCACAGTCTGCGCGCGCTCGTGCGCTCGGGGGAGTTGGAGCAGGCGATTTGCGTTGCGGTCGACTCCGACGAAACCCCTCCCGAGCTGACGTCCGAGGCCGATCTGCTCGTCGACGGCGCCACCGGTGTGCGGGGCCTGCTCGAGGCGCTGCTCTAGGGACGTGCGCTTCGTCGACTTCCTCAAGACCACCGTCATGCTCAGCGCCGGCGCTGCGACCGCGCTGGCCACGGTCACCGTGCTCGCCGTCGCCGGCTCCAGCATGGGCGCGAGCTCCCAGGAGCGTCTCATCGCCATCGCCGCCGGCTGGTGGATCCTCGCCGCCCTGATCGGCTTGCGCCTTGGTCGCCGCGCCGAGACCAGCCCGCCGATCGCGCGTCTGCTCGCCGGCGCCCGGGCCAGCACCGCGCTGCCCGAGCATCAACCCGGCGCGATCCTGCTCAACCGCCTCTGGCCACTGCTCGTGTTCACGCTGATCGCCGGCGGTCTCGCATTCCTCGCGCCGCAGATCCCCGGCATCGCCGTGGGCTTCGCGATCATCTGGGCGCTCGCCTGGCGCCGCCAGCACGCCGCGGTCGCCGCCATCGAGGAGCGCGACGGCGTCAGCTTCTACATCCTGCGCACCTCCCCCTTCCAGCCGATCGCGCTGCAGCGCACCCCCGGATTCAAGGCCCTGCGCCCCGAACGCACGAACGGCGCCGTCACCTGACGATGGACGTGCTGATCGTCTCGCTCGGCTCGACCTCCGGGCTGCGCGCCGCCGACGCCGAGCTCGCCGACTCTCTGCGTCGCGCTGGCGCATCCGTGGTTCTCGCCAGCGCCACGCCCCCGCGCCGCGTGCCCACACTTGCCCTCACTGACCTTGCCTGGGCTCTGGCCGCGCGTCGCGCCGCCATGGCCGGGCTGGCAGCGCATCGTCCGCACGCGATCGTCTATTCGTCCACTACCGCTTCGCTGCTGTGGCCCCGCCCCGGCGCGATCCGCTTCGACGCCCCCTCCGCGGGCAACCGCCCCGGGCGTCACGGCTTCTGGCAGCGCTCCCTGGAGCGCCGGCGCCTGTCGCAGGCTCCGCTGCTGCTGCCCTGGAGCGAGGGCGCCCTGCGCGAGGCGCCCGCGGCGGCACGTGTCGCCGGCCGCGCGCTCGTACTGCCTGTTCCTGTCGAGCCTTCCGGTCGCGGTCCGCTTGCGCCCCTCGACCCCTCCTCGCCCTCCGCACCTTTTGGACTATCTGCGCCAGTCCGTGACATCGCGGCGATCACCTACGTCGCCAACCCACTCAAGAAGGGTTTTGACCGTGTGCTCGACGCCTGGCTACGCGTGCGTCGGAGCGATGAGGAGCTTTTCGTCGCGGGCGCCTCTCCAAATGAGCTTTCCCGCGCCGGCATCTCGCTTACGGACGACGGCATACGCGTCACCGGTCTGCTCCCGCCAGCTGAGTACCGCGCCCTCTTGCGCCGCGCCCGCGTCTTCGTCTGCGCCCCCCGCCGCGAGGACTATGGCCTCGCCCAGCTCGAGGCGCTTGCTGACGGCTGCCTGCTCGTCACCACGCCCGCGCCCGGACCGTATGCGGCGCTGCCCCTCGCGCGCGCGCTGGACCCACGCCTGGTCGGTGACGATCTCGGCCTCGCGCTGCGTCTCGCCCTCGACGATCCTGTACGCGACTACTCCACTCGTGCGTCTGCCGCGCTCGTGCCTCTCAGCCGGGCTGCGGTCGACCGGCTAGCCGTCGAGCATCTGCTTTCACGGCTCCAGATCGGATGATTGTTCTGATTATAGGTATTATAAACAAGTACTGTTTCAAAAACATCCTGTTCTTCAGAATAAAACTGTGGATTCGTAAGCCTTATTCAAGGACGTCTTCATAAAGGGTCAAGATCCCCAGTCTTATTCCAGAAATCAGCGGTTTGCTAAAATAACCCTTGATGACGGCCCGCCGCGGACGAAACAACCCTTCGCATCCCTCCGGTCGCGCCGGCAGGCTCGCCCAACAGGCCGGCTATCGCTCCTTCGTTCCCGCCCCGCTTCCACCTGACCCTCCCCTGCAGCTGGACGGCGAGCTGCTGAGCCTCCTCTCGGATGCGAGCCTCGCGGTCGGGAGGTTGGACGGTATCGCCGAGAATGTGCCCGACCCAGATCTCTTCGTAGCAATGTACGTCAACCGGGAGGCGGTTCTCAGCTCCCAGATCGAGGGCACACAGAGCACGCTCGAGGATCTGCTCGCCGTCGATCTCGGGTCTCGGGCCCACGAGATACCCGAAGACGTAGACGAAGTCGTCAACTACGTGAGCGCCATGAACTTTGGACTGAAACGGCTCACCACGCTCCCGTTGTCGCTGCGCCTCATCAGAGAGATTCATGCGCATCTGCTGCAGGGGACTCGTGGCGACCGCCACACTCCCGGTGAGTTCAGAACAACCCAAAACTGGATTGGCGCACCCGGCGCGGCGATAGCGAGCGCCACGTTTGTGCCGCCGACGGTGGCTGATATGCGCGAAGCCCTCCATGACTTCGAGCTGTTCATGCATGATGATCCCGTCTATCCTCTGCTGGTCGAGGTCGGTCTCGTACACGCCCAGTTCGAGACGATCCATCCGTTTCTAGACGGAAACGGGCGCGTTGGTCGTCTGCTGATCACCTTCCTGCTCGTGCACGGAGATGCCCTGCACCGACCCCTCTTGTACCTCAGCTACTACTTCAAGCTGCATCGCGCCGAGTATTACGATCGCCTCACCGCGATCCGCATCGCGGGCGACTGGGAGGGCTGGTTGAAGTTCTTTCTGAGGGGTGTCGCCGTGACCGCGACCGAGGCAAAGCAAACAGCCCAAAAGATTTTCGACCTACGTGAGCGCCACCGGGAGCTGGTGCTCGCCCATAGCCTGACTCCCAACGGCCTGAACCTGCTCTCCCTGCTTTTTCGGCGGCCTCTCGTCAACGTCAACTTGGTCGCGAGCTCGCTTGAGATCTCCTACCAGAAGGCCAACACCCTTGTGGGGCGCTTCGCCGACCTCGGTCTGCTCCAGGAGACGACCGGGGGCAGGCGGAGCAGAGTCTTTCGCTATGGCCCATATATGAGCCTGTTCATCGATCCCGATCCTGTGCCGCTCGACGACGAGTTGCAAGTAACCACGCCCTGAGCGCCGGGTGTCGCAACTTCCACGCAAGCGCCGCCCCCTCCATGACACGAGCGCCACTACGTGCGGTGACCGGCGCCAGCAGGGTCCTACGAAGACGCGGGGCTTCCGGGTCTCCCACCCATAGCCCGCTCTAGCTTGCGCGACCCCGTTTGCGCATCCTCTGAAGCTCGGGCCACGGTCGCGTGTTCGCCACGTCCTCCTTCGTCAGCCACGCCCGCCGGGCGGTGGCGATGCCCCAGCGCATGTTCTGCAGCGTCCGCGTTTTGTGCGCGTCCGAGTCGATCACGATCGTCACGCCCGCCTGCACGGCCCCGCGCGCGTGCGTGTCCGACAGGTCGCGCCTGTCCGGGTTCGCGTTGATCTCGATCAACGTCCCCGTCCGCGCCGCCGCCGCGAACACCGTCCCGAGGTCGATCGCGTACGGCTCGCGCCGCTCGATCATCCTGCCCGTCGGATGCCCGATCGCGTCCACCAGCTCGTGCTCGATCGCGCTCGTCATCCGCTTCGTCATCGCCTCTTCGCCCATGCCAAACGCCGTGTGCACGCTCGCCACCACCCAGTCCAGCTGCGCCAGCAGCTCATCCTCGTAGTCGAGCCCCCCGTCCGGCAGGATGTTCACCTCGCTGCCTGCCAGCACCCTGATCCCCTCCAGCTGCCCGTCCACCTCGCGCACCCGCTCGATCTGCCTGCGCAACTCGTCCGGCGACACGTCGTTGCCGAACCCGTGCGTGGCCGAGTGGTCGGTGATCGCCACATACTCATACCCCAGCTCGCGTGCCGCCGCCGCCATCTCCGCGATCGTGTTCTTCCCGTCCGAGGCGATCGTGTGGCAATGCAGATCCCCCTTGATGTCCTGCTGCTCGATCAGCTTCGGCAGGCCATTCCCCCCTGTCGGCGCGGCTGCCTCCAGCTCCCCGCGGTCCTCTCGCAGCTCCGGCTCGATGTACGCCATCCCCAGCCGCTCGTACACCTCCCGCTCGGTCCTATACGTCCTCGTACGTCCGTCCTGATCGTCGAGCACCCCGTGCTCGGACACGTGCAGCCCTTTGCGCACCGCCAGCTCGCGCAGCGTGGCGTTGTGCCTGCCCGAGCCCGTGAAGTGCTGCCACAGGTTCCCAAGCTGCTTGGGTTTGCCGATCCGCAGATCGACCCCCACCCCCACATGGGCGCGCCCCCTCGCACCGGCCGTGCCCGCCGATGCCACACCCTCGATCTCCGGCAGCTTCTCGAGGCTCTTCGCCAGCGCCACCGGCCTGCTCGTCACCGCGATCAGGTCGATGTCCTTGACGCTATCCGCCATCCTGCGCGCCGACCCCGCGACCTTTACGGTCGTCCCGGCCCCACCCGCGCTTTCGGTCAGACCCCGCGCCAGCATCTCGCCCAGCTCGAGCGCCTGCGGCAACAGCAGCCTTGCCCGCCCGCCGCTCTCACCCGGGTCGCCGTTCGTCCGCTCCAGCGCCTCCAGCACGTTCTCCTCGAACTTCGGCCCCAACCCCCTCACCTCGCGCACCCGCTGTGCCAGCGCCGCCTCGCGCAGCGCCTGCGGCGAGTCGACCCCCAGCTCTGCGTGCAGCAGCCTTGCGCGCTTGGCGCCGATCCCCGGCAGGCGCGTGATCTCGATCAGCCCCTGCGGAAACTTCGCCCTCAGCTTCTCCGCCGCCGGGATCGTCCCCGTCTCGCGCAACGCCTCGATCTTCTCCTGCAGCGTCTTGCCGATCCCGGTCAGCTCGACCGCGCGTCCTTCGTGCGCCAGCGCCCCCACCGACACCGACGCTTCCCGCACCGTCTTGGCCGCCGTCCGGTATGCCAGCACCCGGTGCACGATCGCCCCGTCGAGCTCGTACAGGTCCCCCAGCTCTTCGAGCGCGTCCGCGATCGCCCCGTTTGACAGGCTCGCTGCTCCAGACACTGCTCTAGGGTACGCCGACCGATGTCTGACCCAGCGCCCGACGTCCCCTGGCTGATCCTGCCCACCTACAACGAGGCCCCCAACATCGAGGCGATCGTCACGGCCGCCGGCGCGGTCCTGGCCGAGTCCTCGCCCGCGGGCTTTCGCATCCTCGTCGTCGACGACGGCTCGCCCGACGGCACCGGCGCGATCGCCGACCGTCTCGCCGCCGAGCACGACTGGGTGCGGGTGCTCCACCGCACCGAGAAGAACGGCATCGGCCCCGCCTACCTCGCCGGCTTTCGCCACGCGCTCGACCACAACGCCGCTTACGTGTTCGAGATGGACTCCGACTTCTCCCACGACCCCGCCGACCTCGCCCGCCTGCTCGACGCCGTCCGCTCCGGCGCCGACCTCGCGCTCGGCTCGCGCTACGTCCCCGGCGGTGGCGTCACCGACTGGGGCCTCGTGCGCCGCTTCGTCTCCGAGGGCGGCTCCACCTACGCGCGCCTGGTGCTCGGCCTGGGCGTGCGCGACCTGACGGGCGGCTTTAAGTGCTTCCGCCGCGAGGTGCTCGAGGCGATCCACTTCGACTCCGTCCGCTCTCAGGGCTACGCCTTCCAGGTCGAGCTCACCTACCGCGCCGTCCAGGCCGGCTTCCGCGTCGTCGAGGTGCCGATCGTGTTCCGCGACCGCCAGCGCGGCCAGAGCAAGATGTCCTGGCGCATCGCCGCCGAGGCAATGTGGCTCGTGCCGCTCCTGCGCTTTAAAGCCGTTCCCAGCTAAAGGGGTGAGGCAACGCTCGCGGCCGGCGGGTATTTCGCCGGACGGGAGCGTTCTCATCCCCGCTGCGCCAGCCGCCGGTGGCTCATGGGGGGGCGCCCGCCGGCCGATGAACAGGCGATGGACGCCTCGGCCTATGCCTTCGCCCACGGCGTTCGCCACACCCGCGCCACGCTCCTCGCCTGGCAGCGCCACCCCCGGTCGATCCTCGGCCGCTGGCTCGCCGGCTCCTCGCTCGCGGCCTGCGGGCTGCTGGTCGCGGTCCTTGTCGTCTCCGCCCTCTCCACCGGCTATGTGCAGATCGTCACGCTGCGCCCGCCCTTCGCCGTCGGCGACATCGCCGACGTGCCGGGCGTGCTCGGCCACAACATGCTCGTGCTCGCCCTCCACGCGATGGCCTGCGTGGCGGGGTTCATCGCCGGCAGCTCCCTGCCCCTGCAGGCGTCCTCGCGCAGCGGCCTCTCGCGCTGGGTCCACGAGCACGGCGGGCGCATCGCCATCGCCTTCGTCATCGGCGCCACCGCCTTCTCGCTGTCCGTCCAGGCCTACGTTCTCGGCCACACCCTCGCCGGCGTCGCGCACTTCCTGCGGGTCTCCCCGGCGCTGCTGCTGCTCGGCGTGCTTCCCCACGCGATCCCCGAGCTGATCGCCCTGTTCCTGCCCCTGGCCGCCTGGATCATCGCCAGCCGCCGGGGGGAGTGGGAGCAGCTGCTCGCCGCCACCTTCGTCACCGTCGCCATCGCCGTGCCCATTCTCGTGCTCGCCGCGTTCGTCGAGGTCTATATCTCCCCGCACCTCTTCACAACGCTCACCCACATCCATCCGCCGATCGCGCGCTCCGCCGACGGCTGGCTCGTCACGGTCAACTGAGCCGCCCGCCGCGCCGGGCGCGACTCGGCCAGGTAGTGGGCCTCGGCCGCCCTTCCTTCACTTTGTATAGTGATGGGGAGACTTCAGACTTCAGACCGCGATCCCTCAACAAGGAGACCACCATGGCAGGCACCCTCAGCGAAGTCACCGACACCAACTTCGACGCCGAGGTCATCGAGTCCGAGAGCCCAGTGCTCGTCGACTTCTGGGCGCCCTGGTGCGGTCCCTGCCGGGTCGTCGCCCCCGTGCTCGAGGAGATCGCCTCCGAGCGCCCCGACCTGCGCATCGTCAAGCTCAACGTCGACGACAACCAGCAGACCGCCGCCCGCTATCAGGTTCTCTCAATCCCCACCTTGATCCTCTTCAAGGGCGGCTCTCCCGTCAAGACCGTCGTCGGGGCCTACCCGAAGCGCAAGCTCGAGGCGGAGCTGGAGCCGGCGCTGGCATAGTCGCGCCGCGGGTCTGCTCCGCGATAATCCCAGTCGGAGACATTCGTGCTCCGAGCATATACGCGCTTAATTGCCGCTGCGACTGCGTTTATTCAGGCCGCGGCGAGGGCGTATTGAACACAGCTGACCGCGCGCCGCAGTGGAGATATGGTTCGGCTATTCGAGATAAAGCTTCAATCCTGCCGAGCTCGACCGGTTCCCTAGCGCAATCAGCGGCCCTTATCGGAGCGCCCGCGCTGCTGGTCGGCGTGCTCGCTTGGCCGATGTTCTTCACGAACTCCTATTTCGTCGAAGACTGGCTGAATCATCTCTGGTTCATGTGGCACCAGAGCATAACCATCCGTGAAAATCATCTGCCCAGCCTGTTCCTCAACTATTCACAGAGAGTGTTCTACCCCCACTATGCCTTTTATGGTGGAACACTTTACGCCTTGGTCGGGACGCTGTCACTTCTACTGGGCAACGCTCCGATGGAAACCTACATACTGACCTATCTGCTGGGCTTTGCCGCTTCGTATGGAGGTTGGTACTGGATAGCACGAACATGCGGCCTGGGACGCTGGCAGGCCCATGCCCCGGGTCTGATGTTCATCACCTCCGCGTATTACCTGACGTTGATCTATGGGCGCGGAGACTGGCCGGAGTTCCTAGGGGTTTCCATGATACCGTTCATGATCGCCGCTGTGCTAAGCATCATACGCGCCGATCGCCTGCGCCTGTGGCCCGCGGTCGCTCTAACGGGAAGCAGCATCGTATTCTTTGGAAGTCACAACCTCACGATAATATGGGGTTCCACACTGTTGGCGCTTGTGGGCTTGGCGATCATTGTTTGTGTACCCGAGGCTCGTCGGGCACTAACCTGGCGTCGCGTGATCCACGTGGCCGGCTTGATTGTTCCCGCTGCGCTGGTGAGTGCCTGGTTCCTATTGCCTACCGCTGCCTACGAGTCCCATACGCTGATTGGCAGCTCATATCCGTCTTGGCGAATCTCAGTCATGCAGACCATGGATATCGTCTCAGCTAAACAGCTATTTAGCTTCTCGCATGCGGCCAAGAAGTCCGACTTTGTAGTCTCTCTTCCAATATTGGTGATCGCCTGGGTGCTTGTAAGCATGGGGATCTTTCTGCTCACCGGTAGGCGGGGAATGTGGATGAGAATCCTCATGGTCGTATCAGGCTTGACCGTCCTGATCACCGTGGTGATGACGCATGCTGGGCTGGTATTGGCACTGCCGCGTCCCTACGCCACACTGCAGTTCACCTACCGTCTAGAGAGCTATGTGCTGCTGGGTCTAAGCGGCGCCGTGCTCGCCGTTCTCATCCTGGCCCAAGGCAGTACACGCAGGGTAGGACTCTGGGCATGGGTGCTCGCCCCAATCCTGGCTGTCTCGATGATCGGAGCGATTCAGCAAGCAAATACATATCCCCATTTAGAAGGTCGCAGCGCTGTTTTCAGATATTTGAAGTTCCCCACCAATCATGGGGAAATATTTCCTGATTTCCTCGATGTTTACCAGCCTCGAGCAGGGGACAGGTTGGAAAACCCGGCAGAGGTCTATTTTTCTCCTTCGGAGATACACGGCGATCATATCTCTGGGACGGTGCATATGCCCCCGGGCCAGTTGGTTCATACGAACATCGGGGGCGGCCCGGAATTGGTGCACGTCACGGGCGCCAGGATCGTGGGAATCGATACAGAAGGCAACGACATGCTCGAAGTCGGGTCCACTGCCGTTTCTGCACAGACCGCTACGCGTAGTGACGCATCCGTGCCGACCAAGACCATTGCCGTGAGCAGAGCAAGCAGCTCACCAGTGGTGGTGGGTCGTCTGCTCTCGGTGGGTGCGGTGATCGTCCTGGTGCTGGAGCTCGTGGTGTTCGTGGTCTATCGGCTTCGCCATCCGTCGAAGAAGGCGTAACGACAGCTCCAGCGTAGATGTCATCGGGGCTGTACGCGGCGCAGGGCGATCGCCAGCTCCAGGCCGTCGATCTCGGTCTGCTCGCTGTAGGCGCCCGTGGAAGCGCCGTCAGGCCTGGCGGCTACATCGCTCCCGTTCAGACTCAACCCGATCGCCAGCGTCTCGCCCGCGAGGTAGTCGCGGTGGGCCTCGGCGGCCTCGATCAGGGCCGGGGCGCCCGCCAGCGACAGCTCGATCCGATCCTCGACCTGCAGCCCCGCGCTCTTGCGCGCGTTCTGCACCGCATGCACGATCTCGCGCGCATGTCCCTCACGG
>Ga0207663_10000657_pt1 | contig 15330 bp, 9 predicted proteins | sample LARL53metaG_FD_184346 | JGI IMG/M metagenome (GOLD analysis project Ga0207663, IMG submission 184346) | Corn, switchgrass and miscanthus rhizosphere microbial communities from Kellogg Biological Station, Michigan, USA - LAR L5-3 metaG... | ecosystem: Host-associated > Plants > Roots >...
CCCCAATGTCTTCGCTGTCAAATGCCCCGCCGATCAGCGCGGTGTTCCCGTCAGAGGAAAGTGCCACACTGAAGCCGAAGACCCCCTGGCCTTTCTCTTCTTTGCCCTTCAGCTTGGCGCCCTGTTGTGTCCATTTCCCTGCTGAGCGCGTGAACACCCATACCGCGCCCTCGCCAACGCCACCAAGTTCTTTTGGATTGTCGGTCGGCCCGCCGACCAGCGCGGTATTCCCGTCAGAAGATAGTGCGACGCTATAGCCGAAATCACCTTCTTCCGTCTCTTCTTTGCCGGTGATCTTGGCGCCCTGCTGCGTCCATTTGCCTTCAGAGCGCGTGAACACCCAAGCGGCACCCGTGAATTTGTTGTCGTATGCTCCGCCAATCAGCGCGGTGTTTCCATCAGAGGAAAGCGCCACGCTGGTGCCGAACTGCGCTTCTTCCGTCTCTTCTTTGCCGGTGATCTTGGCGCCTTGCTGTGTCCATTTCCCTTCAGAGCGCGTGAACACCCATGCTGCGCCGACTTTTTTGTTGTCATTCGGCCCGCCGATCAGCGCGGTGTTCCCGTCAGAGGAAAGCGCAACCCTGAGTCCGAACCACCCTTCGCCCGTCTCTTCTTTGCCGGTGAGCTTGGAGCTGGTCACGAATGTCCACGCCCCGCCGGTGCCTTTGTTGTCTTCAAAGCCGCCGATCAGCGCGGTGTTCCCGTCAGAGGAAAGCGCGACCCTGAAGCCGAACTCTCCTTTGCCTGTCTCTTCTTTGCCGGTGATCTTGGCGCCTTGCTGTGTCCATTTCCCTTCTGAGCGTGTGAACACCCACGCTGCACCGACCTTGCTGTTGTCGAAGGCTCCACCGATCAGGGCCATATTTCCATCTGAAGACAGCGCCACGCCGTAACCGAAATACCCTTCGCCAGTCTCTTCTTTGCCCGTCAGCTTAGCCTGCTGTGTCCATTTCCCTTCTGAGCGCGTAAACGCCCAAGCGGCACCCGTGAGTTTGCTGTCGCCTGGCCCACCGATCAGCGCGGTGTTTCCATCTGAAGACAGCGCCACGCTATAACCGAAATACCCTTCGCCAGTCTCTTCTTTGCCCGTCAGCTTAGCCTGCTGTGTCCATTTCCCTTCAGAGCGCGTGAACGCCCACGCCGCACCAGTGTTTTTGTTATCGCCAAAGCCTCCGATCAGCGCGGTGTTCCCATCTGAAGAGAGCGCCATCTTCCATCCGAACTCCCCTTCGCCAGTCTCTTCTTTGCCTGTGATCTTCCCGCCTTGCTGTGTCCATTTCCCTTCAGAACGCGTGAACACCCACGCTGCGCCGACTTTTTTGTTGTCACTTGGGCCGCCGATCAGCGCGGTGTTCCCGTCAGAAGACAGCGCCACGCCATAGCTGAACTCCCCTTCGCCCGTCTCTTCTTTGCCCGTGATCTTGGCGCCTTGCTGCGTCCATTTCCCTTCTGAGCGTGTGAACACCCACGCCGCCCCAGCAAGTTTGTTGTCGGTCGGGCCGCCGATCAGCGCGGTGTTCCCGTCAGAGGACAGCGCCACAAGGGTGCCGAACTCCCCGGCGCCCGTCTCTTCTTTCGCCGTGATCTTGGCGTCCTGTTGTGTCCATTTCCCTTCTGAGCGTGTGAACACCCACGCCGCCCCCACGAATTTGTTGTCGCCGGCGCCACCGACCAGCGCGGTGTTCCCGTCAGCGGAGAGCGCCACGCTGAAGCCGAACCAGCCTTCGCCGGTCTCTTCTTTGCCCGTCAGCTTGGAGCCCTGCTGGATCATGGTGTTGCCCCGCTGTATCACCGGGTCGATGCTCAGTGGGTAGCGCACGCCGCGAGCATCGACGTGCAGCAGCAAGCGTTTGCCCTGGAGGGTGATCCAGATGTGCAACGTTCGCCCCCGCGCGTCGGTCGCCAAGAGGTTGTCGTAGAGCAACGATGAGCCTCCGGGAGCTACAAGCGTGAGGCCGCGATGGTTTGTGCTTACCGTTGCACGCGCATTGCCCGAGAGGGCGAGCGACAAGGTCAACGGCCTCCCATCATCACCGGGCAGGGCGCGCGTGAGCGTGAAGCCCTGCTCGAGCCCAAGAGGCCCATTGGCGTACCACTCGCTCAGGCCCGCGTGGGCGTACACAACGCGATTGCCGCGCGCCTGCGGCGTAGTCGGCGCCACCGTTGCCGGCGAAGCGCCATACCCCGCCGCGCCGAGACGCAACCCCAACTGCGCCTTACCCGACCGCATGTGCACGCCGGCCCGACCAAAGCGCACACGCAGGCGCTGTGCGGGATTGACCGCCCGATACCCGTTCCCTGCACGGATGACGCTGTAGGCATGGCGCTCGCTTCCGAGCGCTGCCGAGACCGCTCCTTGCGCCGCCAAGGGGAGGCTCGAAAGCCCGTGGCGCGTCTTTGCTCCAGGGTGTGCCAAGGTTGGACGCGCCGCGCGCAAGGCGATAGGACGCTCACCCGCCAAGCCACGCCAGATCGCCACGCCGGCCAGCAGCACAAGCAGTGGCAGCAGCACCCTTGCCGCGAGGACCCGTGACCCGATCGCACCAATCTGAGGTGTCGTCAATCCAGCCGCAGCCGAGCTGCCGCTGTCACTTGAGCCACGCCGGTCCAGCAGGCCCTGGCCAGGGTGCACTTGTGAGAGGCCTTGGTTGCGGTAGTAGGACATATATATCTCCCTAAGCGCGCGACTGAAGCGAATGCTTACCGCGGAATTAGTCCCTCCACCCACCTGCCAAACTCTCGAACTGTATCTCGCAGATCGTGCAATACCTCTCCCTGGCCAAAAGTCCTACCAAAGAATATCTGCGTCCCGCTGTGCTCAAAATTGCCCAGGAAACCATTCGGATATCGCTCAATGAAGGCCTCTGGGCGCTCTGATCCCACTCCTATCACATTCGGACCGAGGCGTATCCCTACCGCCGGTCCGTGGATCGGACACAGACCTCCGAAGTTGGCCTCCCCAACTATCAGCCACGATGGCAGCAGTGCGGACAGCAGCAATGTGTTAGCTGGAGTCCGCTCGTAACCGTAGGGGTACAGGTCGCGGAATAGATGAGATTGCTCAAACCGTGGTTGCTGGCCCGGCGGCTGTTGATCTGGCGGATCCTGCTCACAGACCTCTCCCCCCAGATCGCTCGCGTTCAACGGGTTGTCGCCGGCGTATCCGTACGGCTCGCCGGTCGCTTCAAGCGCCGGATCGACGGTCAGGAACTGTGCGGTTTTGGGGTCGTAGGTGCGTGCCCGCAGGTAGATGAGCCCGGACGGGTCGGTGCTTGTGTATTGCCCGTCATAGCCAAGCGGCGTGCTCGCAGTACCCGCTTTCGCGTTGAGCGTGCCGTAGGGGTTGTAGGTGTATTCGCCTTCGCTTTTGCCTTTGGTGCTGGTGAGGAGGCGGGTTGAGCCTTGTTGGTCGTGGTGGAGGTAGAGGGTGGTTTCGCCGGCTGCGGCGATTTGCTCGATGGGAAGGTTTTCAGGGCCGTAGATGTAGCTGTTCGTTTCGTCGCTGAGGACGAGGGGGAGTCCTTCGGCCGTGTCCCACGTGAGGTTGGTTTTGCTGGCGCCTATGGTCTGGGTTTGGCGCAGGTTGTTGCCGTCGTAAGTGTAGCTGTCGCTGATTTCGGGTTCTTTGGTTCCTTTGGCGCGTTCGACGCTCGTGAGGTTGCCGGCCTGGTCGTAGCCGTAGGTGGTCGAAGGTTCGCCGCTTTTCGGTTCGGTTTTGATGCGTCGGCCGTCTTCGTTGAAGGCGTATTTGGCTTCCGGTCCTTCTTTGAGCTGGTCGGCTTCGTTGTAGCTGTAGGTGCCTGTGCCTTCGAGCTTGGTCGGGTTGTTCGCTGTGTCGTATTCGTAGGCCTGTTTGTTGTCTTCGGTGAGGCGGTTGTCGCCGTCGTATTTGTCTTCGCTGCTCGCTGGGCCGGGGAGGGTGGTCGTGGTGGTCTTTTTGAGCTGTCCGTCTCCGTCGCGTTCGTAGACGAGCTTGCCGAGCGTCGCGCCGAGCGGACCTTTCATCGTGACTTCCGCCATCTGGTCGGCTTCGTTGTAGCCGTAGGTGTCTTCGTCTTCGGTACCCGCTGGGAACACCGTCTTTTCGGGCTCGCTGTCTTTGTTGTATTTGAAGCTTGTCGTGTTGCTGCTCCAGTCGGTCACGCTTTCGAGCCGGCCGTCTTTGTCGTATTCGCGGGTGACGCCTTTCCCGTTCGGGTACGTGATTTTCGTGGGCTCGTCAGCGAGGTTGTATTTGTATTCGACGGTCTTGCCCGCGCCGTTTTTGTACTTTTCGAGCCTGTCCAGTTTGTCCCACGTGTTTTCCGTCGTGCCGGACCCGTCGGTCATTTTCTTGATGAGGCTGTCTTTGTTGTATTCGTAGCTGACTTCAGAGGGTTTCCCGGTGGAGTATTTGATCGTTTTGAGCCGTCTCGATTCGTCGTAGGTGTATTCTGTCGTGTGTTTTTCAGGATCTTCGATGCTTTCCGGGTTCCCCGTTTTGTAGTATTTCTTTTTCGTGATCTTGCCGAGCGGGGTTTTTTCTTCGGTGACCTGCTCTAGCCCGTTGCGTTTGTATTCCCAGATGTGTTTGTTGCCGTCCGTGCGGCTCGTCATCTGGCCTTCTGCGTCGTAGCCCATTTCGACGGTGCTGCTGGGTTCTTCGACCTTGGTCGGTAGATCTTCTTCGTTGTATTCGTCTTTGGTTTTGTTTTTGTTGCCGTCGGTGACCGATTCGATCTCGCCGTCGGCGTTGTAGCTGTATTCCGTGACGTGTTTGAGCGGGTCTGTGATTTTCTTTGGCCTCCCTTGTTCGTCACGTTCGATCGTCGTGACGAATCCCCGCGGGTTGGTTTCTTCCGTGACCTGGGAGTCTTCGTTGTCTTTCCATTTCCGTTCGTCTTTTTCGGGGTCTGTTTCGGTTGCCGGATCGCCGTAGGTGTCGTAGGTGAACGTGGTGGCGTGTTTCAGCGGGTCGATTGCTTCACTGAGATCGCCCGTGAGGTTGTATTTGAATTCTGTTTTCTGAGTTTCCGTCCCGACCGGGCGTTCGACGACTTCCGGTTCGCCGCTCGTGGCGTTGCGTTTGATCGTGGTCGCCTCGCCTTCCGGCGTCGTCTTCTTGATGACGTTGTGCTTTTTGTCGTATTCCCAGGTTGTTTCATCTTTGTTCGGGTCGACTTCGCTCGTCAAGTTCCCTTCGCCGTCATACCCGTATTTCGTTTCGTGTTTGTTCGCGTCGATCAGCTTCGTGACGTTATAGGTGGTAGCGTTGTATTCATCTTCGGTGGTCGTTTCAACGCTCGTCCCTTTCGCGAGCGTCACCTTCGTCGGCTCGCCGGCCGTGTTGAATTTCTCGAACGTTTCGGAGCCATTCGGTTCCGTCAGCGTCGTTTCGGTCCCCGGTGTGCTGCCGTATTTCCATTTGCGTTCGTGTTTTGCCAGGGTCTGGCTTTTCACGCGATGCGAGGTGTCGTATTCGATCGTGATGGCGCTTTCACGGCCGTTGGTGATCTTCTTCAGCAGATGCGGCGATTCGTATTCGAATTTCCATCGAGCTTTGCCTTCGATCGTCACGCTCGCGAGGTTTTTCGAGGCATACGTGTAGCTGATGACATGTTTCAGCGGGTCAGTGACGCTTTCCACGAGCCCTTCGCCGTTGTATTTGAACGTCAGCGTACGTTTAGCGCCGTCTGTGACGGTTTCCAGTTTGCCTTCTTTGTACGTGAACGTGTTTGAGTTGCCCCTGCGTTCCGTTTCCTTCGTCAACTTGCCTTCGCTGTTGAATTCCAGCTTCGTCTGGTCGGGCTGTGTGTAGATGTAGTTCGAGCCTTCCTTGACGAGCCGTCCCTCATCCCAGCCGCCCTGCGTGTATTCCGTCCCAGATTTGTAGAACACGACCACGCTGCCGTTGTCCTGATGCACGGTCGCCGTTTCACCGCTCACGACGAGGCTCGCATCGTAAGAGCCCGTCCAGCCGAACCCCCACGGGCCGGCTTCCGACGCTTCGGCCGCCAGCAGGCCGTTGTAGCTACGAGCCAGCCGAAGTCCCGGTCCACGACCGCCGATGGTGAGGTCGGTCTCCTGCTCAGCCTCGTTGCCCGTCGCACAATCGACCGACAGGCCACAAACGGACTTCGTGACTTTCGGAGCACCGGGGTTCGGCCCAAGCCCGTACTGTTCCGCCGCAGTCGGCGAGGATGGCGGCCCACCCACCCCTTCACACGCCAAGGCCGAGACCGTCATCAGCCCAACAGCTCCAACGAGGATCAGGACACCCCCCAGCAATGGACGCAGCCGCAGGATGACCAAGCGCACAGTCATAACCAAACGCGCACGGTCATAAGTCATCACCTAACGATGCTACTTCGCCAACTCACGCATGCAACCAGGCCAACCAGTACCTGCCCAGCGCGCTCGCGTTTCGCTGGCGTGGAGCCAGATCCGGCGCCTGTCAGCGCCCAAATCAAAAAACATAAGATGTTTCTGATTCGTTGACTGGGCGCATGAACTCCGTGAGACTTCAGGGATGGCCCAGCGAGGAACGCGCACAGCCGCACGCCCACAGCGAAGCCCGCCCAAAGCGCCCGCGTCCAGGGGAACGCAAGCAGACAAGCAAGCTCATGACAGGTCGCACAAGACGCTCTGGACATGGCTCGGGATCATCGCGCTGCTGGCCACCACAGCGGCGAGCACGACCCTCGTCCTGGCCCACCACAGCAACAGTCGCGTCGCACTGGACCGCCGCACCGATCGCGAAGTCAGCGCGCTCCTTGCCGACATACCCCAACAAGGCAACACCCTCGGCCGCCCCACCGCGCGGGTTACCCTGCAATTCTTCGGCGACTTGGAGTGCCTTACCACCAAGCACTGGGTCACCAAATTACTCCCAACAATCATCCAAGATTTCGTCCGCACCGGCATCGTCAAGATCCAGTACCTCTCCCTCAAGACAGACACTATCCACCCACAAGTGTTCGTCAACCAGCAAGCAGCCGCGCTCGCCGCGGGCGCCCAAAACAAGATGTGGAACTTCATCGAGACCTTCTACCACGAGCAAGGCAAGGAGTACACACCTTACGTAACAGAAAGCTACCTCGACGGCATCGCCAGCCAAACCCCAGGACTCAACCTCACACAATGGCACCACGACCGAGAAACCGGCCGACGAACCGAACAGGTAGTCACAGACGACCAAACCGCCCGATCCTTCGGATTCCACGACACCCCTGCATTCCGCATCGGACGAACCGGCCGACCACTCAAGAGCTTTACCGGACGCACCGTGTTTCTCGAGTTTGCGGGATTCGCCAAAATGAAATACCCAGTCTCCCTCATAGACACACAAGACCTAAGGCAAGCCATCAAGGGACTCACCTCGTCGCGCCGTTGATGTCCCGACGCTTCGCCCGGGCGACCACACGCTAATAGCGCCTAGCGCGGCTGCACGACCAGCGTCTGCAGCGCCCTTCCCACCGGCCCGCGCTCGTCGTGCAAGACGCTTTCCGCCGTGCCCGGGCCGCCGTCGTAGAGGACGGTCTTTGCGTCCAAGCCGATCCACTCTCCTGTCGGTGGACGCCACAGGTGTACGGTCAGGTCGGCGTTGATGAACAGGTACTTGTCGAACTCGAGCTCGGAGCTGACGCCGTTGCCGAAGTCCGCTGTGGTCACCAGCCGCACCAGCGCCGAGGCCTCCTCGCCTGGGAGGATCGGCTGACGCAGCCGCATCCACACTTGGCCCGGGCCTAATGCCCAGGGGTCGCTGAGCCAGCTCATCTCCATGCCCGTCGTCGCCAGGCTTGACGTGTCCAGCTCGTTCAGCGCGAACTTCACGACCTTGCCCTGCTCCGGCCCAGGCAGCCTGCGCACCGGCTCGGGGCCGGGTCGCGCCAGGCGCTGCTCGGGGTCGGGCAAGCCCTCGGGCACCGCCTGGATGCGCAGGGCGCTCGCGCGTCCGATCAGCTCCTCGCTTGTCCACAGCTCGGCCGTCAGCTCCTGCACGCGCCGTCCCTGGCGGATAATATCCGTTCGCACCGCCAGCGGCGCGAATGGGATCGGCTTGAGAAACTCGACCCCCAGCCGCGCGATCGGCAGCTCAGCGCCGGGCTGCATCCGCTCGAACGCCCGCGCGATCAGCGCCGCGGGCGCGCCGCCGTGCAGCGCGCGCGGGTCCCACGGGCCACGCGCGTGCTCGGTCGGCTCGAACGTTCCGTCCGCGGACGGAACGAAGATGCTGTCGGCCATCTTGAGGGGTTCGCTAGCTCGGCAGTCCCGCCACGAACCGCGAGAGCTTGTCCGGGTCGCGCAGGGGAGCGCCGTGGCCGAAGCACGTCAGCGCCGGTTTCAGCTCGGCCAGCCTTCTGGCCGACTCGCGGTTACGTACCGGGTCGGGAGTGAACATGTTCGGGGGCTCGTTCAGGCCGGGGATGCCGGTGATGAAGTTCATGTTGCCGAGCACGTCACCGACGATCAGGACACGATCGGACTCGCGCCAGAACGAGACGTGCCCGGGCGAATGGCCGGGCGTCTCGAGCACCGTGAACCCCGCGACCTCGTCGCCCTCGCTCAGCACCCTGGCCACCGGGTGCGCCGGGCCGGTCCAGAAGCGCGCCTGGAGCGCGTCTAGCCATTTGGGCGCTTTGCTGTTCCTGATGGCGCCGGGCGTCTCCATCGCCGGCACGTCGCCCTGACCGCACCACAGCGGTATCCCCAGCTGCTCGCACACCGCGTGACTTGCGCCCTGGTGGTCGGGGTGGGCGTGGGTCAGCGCGTGCGCGGCGATCGACCGTCCGGTGATCTGGCGCATGATCCGCTTCTCGGCCTGCCTCGTCGCGGCGTCGATCAGCACGTCCCCGACCACGTACACGTTGATCGCGTTCGGCGGCCATCCCTTCAGCTGATACACGTCCTCGGCGAGCTGCTTCATGTGCGTCTCCTCTGATCGGCTTGGCGGCTGTGATGACGGTTTGAGTTGACGTGATGGTTACGCGCCGCCGGCTCGCGCCGCCGGCGAGCGCGGGTGGCGTCCTCGCACCACGGCCGGGCCACAGCCTACCCGCGACGCTGCTCCCATGTGAATCCCCTGATCGCCAGCCACACCCCGAACGCTCCCCACAGCCCGATCACGGCCAGCGCGTCGAGGTGCTCGCCCAGGCCGCCACCCGTCACCATCGCCCCATACAGCCCTTCTATCAGCGGCTTCAGCGGCAGCGCGTCGGCGACGGTGCGCACGAACCCGGGCGCGCTGGTGCTGTCGAACGCGTAGAACGACACGAACACGACCGGCAGGAACACGGCGTTGACGTACGCCGCGGTGGACTCGAAGTTGGGGATCGCGTGCGCGAACGCCACGCCCAGCGCGGCCATGCACACGACGCCCGCCACCACGAACACGATCAGCTCGTCCCACTCTCGCGGCCAGCCGATCCCGAACGCCACGCGTCCGGCGATCACCACGATCGCGATCTGCAGCGCCGTGTTCGTGACCGCGTTACAGGCGACGCCGCCGAAGTACGACCCGCTCGGCAGCGGTGTTCCCCTGATGCGCTTCAGCACGCCGCGCTCGCGCAGGAACACGATGTTGTAGGCGAGCGCGGTGAACGTCGTGGACATCACGCTCATCCCGGCGATCGCCGGCACCAGCTTGTCCAGTTGAGCCTGGTTGCCATGCAGGATCGCGCCCCCGGCGATGAGGAACAGCAATGGCAGGACGAAGTTGAAGAACGCCGCGCTCGGGTTGCGCCAGAACATGCGTCGCTCCAGCCGGTACTGGCGCCAGGCGAGCCTGATCGCGCTCGGCACGCGTGCGGCCGCGCCGGCGCGCCGCGGCTCCGGGTGGGCGCGCCCGGCAGGGTGGGCGTGGGGTGCGCCGGGAGGGCTACCCATCCGCGGTCAGCTCCAGGTACACGTCCTCCAGCGTTGGCCGGCCCACGCTCAGCTCCCGCAGCTGCTCGCCCCGCTCGAGCGCCGCGCTCGTCAGCTCGTGCAGCAGCAGTGTCGGATCGTCCGTCTGGCGTTCCTCGAGCTCCCCGTCTGCGCTGCGCCATGCGACCCGGTATTGAGCCACCCCGACCCCCAGCTCACGTGGCGGCCCGATCGCCAGCACTCGTCCGTCCTTGACGATCGCCACCCTGTCCGCCAGCTCCTGAGCCTCGTCCAGATAGTGGGTCGTCAGCAGCACCGTCTTGCCCAGGTCGCGCAGGCTGCGCACCGTCTCCCACGCGCCGCGCCTGGCCTCCGGGTCAAACCCGGTGGTGGGCTCGTCCAGGAACATCAGCTCCGGGTCGCCCACCAGCGCGAGCGCCAGATCCAGTCGCCGCAGCTGTCCCCCCGACAGCCGGCGGCTGCGCACATCCGCCTGCGCTCCCAGCCCCGTCAGCTCCAGCACCTCCTCGACGTCCCGGGGAGCCGGATAGAAGCTCGCCCAGTGCCTGAGCGCCTCGCGCGGGGTCACGTGGCTGTACACCCCGCCGCTTTGCAGCACGATTCCGATCCGCCGCCTCAGCTCGATCTGCCGGCGCGCCGGGTCATACCCCAGCACTGACACCTCGCCGCCGGTGCGCCTGCGATAACCCTCCAGGATCTCGACCGTCGTCGTCTTGCCCGCCCCGTTGGGCCCCAGCAGGCCGAACACCTCGCCGCGCCTGACGCTGATGTCGATCCCGCGCACCGCCTCGTGCTCGCCGTAGCGCTTGTGCAGGCCGCGCACCTCGATTGCGTTCACGCCCTGAGTCCGGTCTGTCCTACCAGTGCACGCCTCGGGTCAGCGTGGCCATCGCGATCTGCTCGAACGAGGCTCGCTCCTCGACGTCGCGCTGGCCCTTGGACGCCGCCGAATCGGGGAACACGCGGTAGGCGAGGTGCAGGATCCGGTCGACCGCCTTGGGCGAGAGCGCGTAGGCGACCTCGCCGAAAGTGCCCAGGCGCGTGCCCATGTGCTTCGGACGCGCGCGCAGCGCCTCGCAGATCATGTCTCCCGCCTCGTCCGGGGTGATCGCGGGAAACGCGTCATACATCTTCGTCGGGGCGATCATCGGCGTGCGCACGAGCGGCATGTGAATCGTCGTGAACGTCACCCCGTCGCCCACCACCTCGGATGCGACGACCCGTGTGAAAGCGTCCAGCGCGGACTTCGATGCCACATACGCCGAGAACCGCGGCGGGTTCGTCTGCACGCCGATCGAGGAGATGTTGACGATGTGCCCGGAGCCCCGCTCGCGCATGTGCGGCAAGAGGCCGATGATCAGCTTGACCGCGCCGAAGTAGTTGAGCTGCATCGTGCGCTCGAAGTCGTGGAAGCGGTCATAGCTCAGCGCGATCGAGCGCCTGATCGAGCGTCCTGCGTTGTTGACGAGCATGTCCACGCCTCGGTGATCCGCCAGCACCCGCTCGATGAGCCGGTCGACCGACTCCATGTCGGACAGGTCCGCCGCGTACACGTATGCCGTCCCACCCGCCGCGACGATCTCCGCGCGCGCCTCCTCAAGCTTCTCGACGTTGCGCGCCACCAGCAGCGGCACCCCGCCCGCGGCCGCCACCTTCAGCGCGGTCGCGCGCCCGATCCCCGATGAGGCGCCCGTGATCATCACATGCCGGCCCTCCAGCGCCTCTTTCAGCGTGCGCCCGCGCGCCATGCCCTGATCCATGTCGCGCTCCCAGTAGTCCCACAGCCGCGCGGCGTAGTCGTGCAGCGGCGGCGGCATCTCCAGTGGTGAGCCCGCCAGCGCCCTGCCCGCTTCGCGCGTGTCGAACCTGGGCACGAGCTCCATGTGCGAGAGCACCTCCTCGGGGATGCCCAGCTCGCGCAGCGCCAGGCTCTTGACCTGTCGCCACGGCGGCAGCGCCAGCGCCAGCCGCAGCGGCCAGCGCGGCAGCGGGTCGGTCAGTCGCCGGTCGATGCTCACCGCCACCCGCGGCGCGTGCGCGGCCCGGGCGAGCTCGTTGATCAGCTCCGCCACGCGCTGGCGGCGCGGGTCGGTCAGGTGGAACGCCCGCCCGTCGAAGTCGGGCTCGTGGGCGATGTGCTCGAGCGCGCTCGCCACCCAGTCGACCGGCACGACGTTCGTGTTGCCGAGGTCCACGCCCACGAGCGGCGCCCACTCGGGCAGCAGCTGGCGGGCGCGCTGGATCGCCTTGAAGAAGTAGTACGGCCCGTCGATCTTGTCCATCTCGCCCGTCCGCGAGTCGCCGACGACGATCCCCGGCCGGTACACCCGCCACGGCACGTACGGCTGCTCGCGCACGATCCGCTCGGACTCGAACTTGGTGCGGTGGTACGGCGAGGGCAGTCGCTGGCCCTCGTCGAACATGTCCTCCGCGAACGTGCCTCGGTAGGAGCCGGCGACCGCGATCGAGGAGATGTGGTGCAGCCGTCCGGCGTCGAGCGCGCGGGCCAGTTCGACCGCGTGGGTCGTGCCGCCGACGTTCACCGCCGTGTTCTGCTCCGCGGGGGCGGTCATGTCGTAGATCGCGGCGAGGTGGAAGAAGTCGTCGATCTTCCCGCGCAGCTCCTCCACGCGCTCGGTCTCGACGCCGAGCAGCGGGCGGCGCAGGTCGCCGAGGACCGGCACCACGCGCTTGTCAACGCTCGCGCCGGCGACGGCCCGCCAGCGCTCGATCAGGTCGTCGAGCCTGCCGGTCGAGGACTCGCGCACCAACACATACACCTTGCCCTGCCGCTTGTCCAGCAGCTGCTCCACGAGTCGGCGCCCGATGAAGCCGGTTGCGCCTGTCACGAAATACGCCATCCTCAGGCGAGCATAGCCTTATGCGCCGGTCCCGGCCCCTCCGCGCCCCTCGCCGGCGGCGAACCGCGCGGCGCCGCGGGCGCCGTCCGCGAACACCTCCGGCCCTGCCTGCGCCTCCAGCGCCAGCCCGTCCAGGAGCGGCATCCCCAGCCCCTCGATCGCGGCGCGCCGGTCGGCGAGCATCGTCCGCTGCGGAAATCGCGCCAGGCCCTCGGCGAGCGCGAGCGCGCGCTCCAGGTGTGCGCCGGCCGGGACGACCTCGGTGAGCAGTCCCATCGCCAGGGCCTCGCTCGCGTCGATCATGCGCCCCGTCAGGATCAGGTCGAGCGCGCGACCGAGCCCGACGATGCGGGGCAGCCGCTGCGTGCCGCCGTCGATCAGCGGCACGCCCCAGCGCCGCTCGGGATAGCCGAGCGTCGAGCCGGTCGTGGCGATCCGCAGGTCGCACCACAGCGCGAGCTCCAGCCCGCCCGCGAGGCAGAAGCCGGAGATCGCTGCGATCGTCGGCTTGGACGGCGTGAGGCGGGTGAACCCCATCGGCCCCTCGTCCGACATCAGCCTGCCCGCCATTGTCTCCGTCGCCTTCAGATCCGCGCCCGCGCAGAACGACACCCCGCCCGCCCCGGTCAGCACCATCACGCGCGCCTCGTCGTCGGCCTCGAACCGCAGGTATGCCTCGTGCAGCCGCTCCGCCGTGGCGCCGTCCACCGCGTTGCGCCGGTGCTGGCGGTCGATCGTCACCACCGCCGCGGCGCCTTCGCGCTCGTAGCGGACGGCGTCGGGCTTACCGCTCACCTGCGATCTCTACCAGCCGCCGCGCCACTCGGTCTCGCCGAGCTGCTTGCGCGCGGCCTTGCTCGCTTCCTTGCGACGCTCCAGCCGTCGCTGGAGCAGGCTCATGACGAGCACGAACGTCGGAAAGAACAGGATCACAATGAACCCGGCGTTCGTCACGACCTTGTCGTCCGTCGCTCCATACGACCCGCGTCCGTCGTTTTCGGCGAGTGCCACGGGAGCGAGCATGAGCAGCAGCAGCAACCATGTCGTAAGGATGAGCGGCAGACGGCGCATCGTGGGGCGGATGCTACCGCAGCATGTGGCCGAGGCGCTGGGCAGAGGGCCTGTGATGGGAGGTGTGTAAGCACCTACCATCAGCAGCCGATGGCCGTACTGATCGCCTCAGACCTGCACATCGACATGGTCGGTGAGCCGCTGCTGCGCGGGGTGTCGTTCAAGCTCGAGCGCCGCGAGCGGATGACGATCGCGGGCCGCAACGGCGCGGGCAAGACGACATTGCTGCGGGTGCTCGCGGGGGAAGCCTCGATCGACCGCGGCGAGGTCAGCTTCGCCAAGGGCACGCGAGTGGCCCTGCACGACCAGCGCCCACCGCGTGAGCGCGAGATGTCGCTGCGCGACTACGTGTTGTCGGGCTGCGCCGAGGAGCTCCAGATCGAGGCTCAGCTCGCCGAGCTGGAGACGCGCATGGCCGGCGGCGAGGGCGACGAGGCGACGCTCGCCCGATATGCCCGCGCGCAGGCGCGCCTGGAGGCGCTCGGAGGATATCTGTGGCGCGACCGGGCGACGGTCATGACCCGCGGGCTGGGGTTCGTCACCGAGGATCTCGACCGCGGGCTCGGCACGTTCTCCGGCGGGCAACTGACGCGGGCCTCGCTCGCGCGGGCGCTGGCCACGCGGGCCGACGTGCTGCTGCTGGACGAGCCCACCAACCACCTGGACATCGAGTCGCTGGAGTGGCTCGAGCAGACGCTCGTCGGGCTGGAGGCGGCCGTCGTGCTGGTCGCGCATGACCGCTGGTTCCTGGAGGCCGTGGGCACGTCGGTGCTCGAGCTGGAGGCCGGCCGCGCGCGGTTCTTCGCCGGCACCTGGCACGCCTGGCGCCGCGAGCAGGCCGCGCGCGAGATCGCGCTGGGCAAGGCGATCGACCGCCAGCAGGCGGAGATCGCGCGCATGGAACGGTTCATCGAGCGGTTCCGCTACAAGGCCACCAAGGCCCGCCAGGCGCAGTCGCGGGTGAAGAAGCTGGCGAAGATCGAGCGCATCGAGCGCGACCCCCGCGACGGGCACGGCCTCGAGTTCTCGTTCAAGCCCCCCGCCCGCTCCGGCCGTGTCGTGTTCGAGCTGACCTACGCCCGCATCGAGGTAGGCGAGCCCCCGATCACCCTGCTCGAGCACGTCGAGCTGTGGCTCGAACGCGGCGAGCACGTCTCGCTCGTCGGGCCGAACGGGTCCGGCAAGACGACCCTGATCGAGACCCTCGCCGGCCGCCGTCCACTGGTGTCGGGCAAGCTCAGCACCGGGCACAACGTGACGGTCGGCTACCTGTCCCAACACGCGGACGAGCTGGGCGCCGGTGGCCATCCCGGACAGAGCGTGCTCGAAGCCGCCCAGCACGCCACCGGCCTGACGCCCAACAAGGCGCGCGCGCTGCTCGGCCAGTTCCTGTTCTCCGGCGAGGAGGCCGACAAGCCGCTCGACGGCCTCTCCGGAGGCGAGCGCCGGCGGCTGTCGCTGGCGGTGCTGGTGCACTCGGGCGCGAACGTGCTGATCCTCGACGAGCCCACCAACCATCTCGACATCGAGTCCC
>Ga0207663_10000659_pt1 | contig 15312 bp, 12 predicted proteins | sample LARL53metaG_FD_184346 | JGI IMG/M metagenome (GOLD analysis project Ga0207663, IMG submission 184346) | Corn, switchgrass and miscanthus rhizosphere microbial communities from Kellogg Biological Station, Michigan, USA - LAR L5-3 metaG... | ecosystem: Host-associated > Plants > Roots >...
GGTCGGTGACCGAGGTCCAGGCCGAGGTGCCGATGGCGGAGGTGCTCGACTACGCGCCCGACCTGCGCTCGATCAGCGGCGGTCGCGCCGAGTTCGAGGTCGAGTTCGACCACTACGAGGAGGTGCCCGCACATTTGGCTTCACGGGTGGTCGAGGCGGCGTCGGCGAGTGCCGCATGAACTAGCTTGCCCGTGTGAGCATCTTCAGGAGGGATCCCGCCGCGCCGGGGGCGAACGTGGGCAGGCCACGGCTGCGCGGGCTGCTGCTGGCGGACCCGCTCGAGGCCGCCGTCGCCCGCTTCAACGCCAGCGAGGCGGCGCGGACCGTGGCCGGCCTGGCGAGGAGCCTCGGTGAGCCGCGCGTCTCGGTTGGGACGGCGGCCGGCTCGGCGAGCGAGATGCGGATCACCATCGCCTGGGAGCTCTGCTGGTACCAGTGGGGCGTCGACCTGGCCGACGAGGTGCGCCCGGTCTTCGAGATCGCCAGCGGCGGGGAAGTCGAGGAGCTCGACCGCTCGGCCAGGCAGTGGAACGCGAGCCGCGCCGGGGACGGCGCGCTGGAGCTGGGGGCGCCGGTTGGCTGAGGCGCCGGAGACCCTCGTCGTCAACGTCGACGGCGGGGCCCGCGGCAACCCCGGGCCGGCGGCGATCGCGGCGGTGATCCGGACCCCGGGGGGAGACGTGCTCGAGGAGCACGGCGAGAGCATCGGTGAGGCGACCAATAACGTCGCCGAGTACAAGGCGCTCTTGCTCGGCATTGCCCGCGCCGCCGCGCTCGGCGCCGAAGAGGTCGAGCTGGTGGGCGATTCCGAGCTCGTGGTCAAGCAGGTGAAAGGCGAGTACAAGGTGAAGCACGCTGGGATGAAGGAGCTGCACGCAGAGGTGGTCGCCGCGCTGGGCCCCTTCCGGCGCTGGTCGATCCGCCACGTGCCGCGCGAGCTAAACGCGGAGGCCGACCGCCTCGTCAACAAGGTGCTCGATGGCTGAGGCGCCGCGGCCGATCGATCCCGGGGTCGACATCGGCCACGTCCACTTGAAAGTCGCCGATATCGATCGCGCGCTCGATTTCTACTGCGGCGTCCTCGGCTTCGAGTTGATGCAGCGCTACGGCACCGAGGCGGCCTTCGTCTCCGCCGGCGGCTACCACCACCACATCGGCCTCAACACCTGGGAATCGCAGGGCGGGTCGCCCCCGCCTCCGGGCACGACCGGCCTTTTCCACCTCGCGATCCGCTACCCGACCCGGGCTGCCCTCGCCGACGCCCTGCGGCGGCTGGTCGACGCCGGCATCGGCCTCGAGGGGGCCTCCGACCACGGCGTCAGCGAGGCTCTCTACCTGAGCGACCCCGATGGCAGCGGGATCGAGCTCTACTGGGACCGGCCACGGGAGGACTGGCCCGAACCGCGGTCCGGCCAGAAGGTCGAGATGTACACCCGACCCCTCGACCTCGAGGGCCTGCTCGCCGAGCTTCCGGGCTAGGAGCCGAGGATCGCTTCGACCAGGTTGGGCCTGAACGGCTCCGTGCCAGGCACCAGCTTCACTTCGGTGAAGGCGCTGTTGGCGTGCATGTAGGCGAGCTCCCTGCCGAGATCGCCGACGCCGTTGGAGCCGGCGAGCGGCGCCAGCTGCAGGGTGCTTAGCACGCCGATCGCCTGCCCGGATTCGTTCATGAAGCCGCTGCCCGAGTCGCCCGGCACGCCAGGCGTGAGGGTGAGGACGTCGTGGCTCCAGCCGCCTCCTTCGTTCTGCACGACGATCCCCTGCTTGGGGCTGAGCTTGGCGACCCCACCGCGCAGCTCGGAGTTGCCGTAGGAGTAGACGGTCGATCCGAGCCCGCCGATGGAGCCGACGCCGGTCGGGCCGCCGAAGCCGGGCACCGAGGGGTTGACCTTGCCGACGTCACCGGGGGCGATCCGGATCAGGGCGAGGTCGTTGAAGGCGCAGGTGTTGGCGTCGGTCTCGCCCCTTCCCTGCATCGTCAGCCACGAGTTGTAGACGAGCGTGCCCGGTGCGCTGGCACCGCTGATCTGCACCGGCGTCCCGATCGGGAGCGAGCCGCTCGTGCAGCCGTCGGTTTCAGTCTGCCCGCCGGTACCCGAGCAGTGGGCCGCCTGGCCAAGGTAGACGCTGGAGGAGTCCTCGAAGACGAAGTTCGAGGTGCACTGGGCGCCTTCGGTGAAGACTTGGACCCCCGGATGGACGGTTGCCTGGCCGGCAGGGGCCCAGGCCGAGGCAGCAGGGGAGAGGAGCACCCCGGCCAGGAGCGCTGCGATCAGGGAAACCAGGGCTGCTTGCTTGCGCACGTCTCGAGCCTCCCGTTCGTTCGCGGCCGGCAACCGTCCATCCAGGGACGCCAGCAGCCTACCAAAAACTAAGTAAAAGCTCTGCGATCTCCCCGCCCGAGCCGCAGCACCGCCCGCAGCTATACTCGCTCCTCCGCGCGGATGTAGCTCAGCTGGCTAGAGCGTCTGCTTGCCATGCAGAAGGTCGTGGGTTCGAATCCCATCATCCGCTTTTCCGCGAATCCCCTGCACGTGGGCGGGTTGGGTTCGGCGCAGGTAGCCGAAACAAGATCAAACCATCCCCGCATATCGCCGTTATTCCAGGCACTAATGCGCGTTAGTGCCTGGAATGGCCCGGATGCGTTGCGACTAGCAGCTATTCCGGCCAATTCCGCTTTCGAGGCGCTGAGGCGTTCTTCGCTCTCGATGGCTCCGCCTCGCCAAGAAATTCGGAGGGCGGCGAACGCTGGGCAAGGTGAGGTCCAACGCGTTTAGCCCTCCACCCAGCGCATCGCCAGTCGTGCCGCCTCGCTGGCGCTGATGAACGAGACCTCCGAGAGCAGGCCGGGCGCCGCAACCATGTCACCCACCAAGAACACGCCGTCGCCACGATCGATCGCCGGCCTGTCCTTCCAACTCCGGCTCGGGAGGTCAACGGCGCCGGTGCGACCGACGGGGCGCTGGCGCCTGCGCCATACCTCGCGCTCGCGCCAGTCGGGGAAGGCCAGATTGAGTAGGGCCTCCAGTCGGCCGAGCGCCTCGTCGGGATCGGCATCCGGGGATAGTCCGTGGCAGGCCTGGATCAGCACCTGGCCGTCTGGCGCGGAGCCTGGGAAGCGCTCGGCGAGCATTCCTTCGTCGAGGTCGAGGACCGCCAGCGGGTCGTTGCGGCGCAAGGAGAGTCCGAGGTCGAGAGTGAGGACGCTCCCGCTGTCGGCGGAAAGGCTTGGGTCACCGAGGAGGAGTTGCGCCTCAGGAAGCTCCGTGGCGACAATCACCGGCGGCGCCGGCAGCTCCTCGACCCGTGAGCCGGTCTCGATCTGCACCCCGAGTGTGCGCGCCTGGCCCTCCAGACGCGCGATCAGCTCACCCCACCCCCCCGGTACGTAGCGGATTGAAGGCGGCGAGTAGATCCAGCGCAGCCGCTCGGCGACAAAGGCTGCGGAGAGGCTGCCGGGATCGTGGTGGAAACTGAACGGGCCGGCCCAGGCACAGAGGATCGCCGCCGCCTTCTCGCCGCAGTTTTCACTCGCCCAGCTACGGAAGTCCTGGTCGATGGGCCCCCCGCGCCGGAGCTTTGCAAAGGCCCGCAGGGCAGCTAGCGGCGGGGTACGCCGCAGCCTGCCTTGGTGGCGATAGCGAACGGCTCGGGCAGCAGGTTTCGAAGTCGGCGGCAGGAGGCTGCGCTCAGCGAGCCAGCGCCAGTTCGACCTGCCCTTGTATAGGGCGTGGGGACCGAAATTGGCACTAAACGGCCCGTCCGCCGAACGGGCGCGGCCGCCGAGGGAGTTGTGGGCCTCATGCAGGAGGACATTCGCTCCCTGCTCTGCACATTCGATCGCCGCGACCAGGCCGGCGAGGCCGCCACCGACGACCTCCACCCGCGGCCCGCTCATCGCTCCCCCTCGATGATCGTGTTCGCGACAAGCTCTGGGTCGTCCCACATTGGCACGTGGCCGCACCGCGGCAGGGTCACGACCAGAGTCTGGGATGGCAGCTCGTCGAGCAGGCGCGCCTTTTTCGGGATCAGGCGCTCCTTCTCGCCCCAGGCGAGGGTGACGGGGCAGCGGATGGACGTCCCGTCACGGAAGCGCTCGGCGCTGGTCGACTCGAGATGGGCTTCGAAGTCGGGGGTGGCGGCGTACTCCGCGGCCATCGCCGCAGCGGCGTCGGCAGGAACCTGGCGCGGGCGTGCCACCGTGTCGCGCATCAGCAGCGAGCGGCCAACGGAGCTGCGCATCAGGCGGGGAGTGAGCCTAGCGAAGCGACGGCCCATGCGGTACTGGCCGCGGAGCTTCATCTTTGCCGAGCGCGGGTTGCGGTCTGGCCACAGCCCGGCGGGGGCGATCGCGACGACCGAACGGGCGCGGCCGAGCTTGGCAAGCTCGAGGGAGGTCCAGCCGCCGACGGAGTTGCCGGCGAGGTGCACCGAAGAGTGACCGAGCTCGTCGAGGACGCCCGCGAGGATCTCGGCGTAGCCGATCGGATTGCTCGGTGCATTCTGCGGGGAGGGCGACTTGCCGTGTCCTGGCAGGTCGACCAGGAGGAGGTTGCGATGCGCGGCAAGGCGATCGCGGACCGGATCCCAATGGGCGCGTGTTCCACCCGTGCCATGTATGAGCAGCAACGGATCGCCCTCACCCGTCTGTTCCACAACCACCGAGCGCACCATCTCTAGGCTCATGTCTCTACCTTCCTAATGGTCTTTGTATGTAAAAACGTTAGAATAGCGCCATGGAGCGTTTCGGACCGACCAGACGGGGAGGCCCCGTCTTCCGCTGGCTTGGCGAGGATCTCTCGATAGATTTGGCGAACACCGTCATGGTCATCCGCGACGGTGGAGAGGCCGTCGATCTACTCGCCGACGAGATGCAGATGCGGCGTTGGCTGGAGTTAGAGCGCGAGCGGCTTGGAGGTGCCGAGCTAGAGTTTGGCGCGGGAGACTTCACTCGGCTGTGCGAGCTACGTGACGCGGTGCGTGACCTCTTTGCGGCCAGTGCCGCGGGTGAGCCACTGCCCGCGGCCGCCCTCACGAGCGTGAATGCGGCTAGCGTGCAAAATCCCAGCTCGCCGCGGCTCTGCATCCGTGCAGACGGCGCCGCGGAAGTGCGCGAGCCGCCTGGAGCGGGCGTGGACGGGCTGCTCGGGGCGTCGGCACGTTCGGCGATCCGACTTCTCGGCGAGCCCGGCGGTGCAGAGCTTCACCTTTGCACCGCCCCCAGCTGCGGCATGTTCTTCCTCGGCAAACGCCGCTGGTGCTGTGCTGCCTGTGGCAATCGGGCGAGGGCGGCCCGTCACTACAGCCGGCGGCATGGCGCGACACGGAACAAGAGCACGGACAAGAGGTGTCTGAAAACGCCACGTTGAGGCGTGTTGGCTTGGCTCACGTTGGTGAGACGCGGACCCTTATGGGCGCGTCCCTCATCATTAGGCTCGAAGATCTTGGGCCGGCGCTGGGGCCGCCGAGGGATCGGCCGGCTGCGCGTCAAGCGGTAATCAAACCGCCCTCCGTGATTTCGGGCACTTCTGGCCCGAAGTTCCCAAATCGCTGCACGTCGGCGCACATCCGCGCATATTCGCGCTGGATATGCGGGATCTAGCCAGTTACAAAAGCCCTGCAAATCAGCCTGATTGAGGGCTTTGGCTCGCCGCTGACCTGCCTAATTGCCATGCAGAAGGTCGAGGGTTCGAATCCCTTCATCCGCTTTTTCGTGAATGCCCTGCACGTGGGCGGGTTGGGTTTGGCGCGGGTCGCCGAAACAAGATCAAACCATCCCCGCATATCGCCGTTATTCCAGGCACTAATGCGCATTAGTGCCTGGAATGGTTCCGATGCGCGGCGATGACTTGATCCGCCTTGCATTGATTCTGCCGCAACGTGGTGATGGGCGAGCGGCGAGGTGCCGTTGCCCTATGGCTCGGGAGCGAATCACCGTCAGCTCGAACCGGATGCGCGGCTTCGTCTGCCCTGCATGAACCCCGGGGACCATGCTCGACCCGAACCAGAACCTTGGGCATACTTTAACCCTGAAGACGATGGTCGAATTCGGGGAGGCCAACATAGACGGCATGGGAACTTCCATCGGCCTGGACCGGAGCGGTCGCAGTAGACGGGCCGACTGGCGCCAAGTCGAGCAACTCTACGCGCAACTCTCACGCATTAAGAAAGACTCGAACTACAGTGATCCGCCGCCCGAGTTGACGGCAAGGCTGGCGGAGAGCATCACCAGAGTGTTCGCCTCCTACGAGGCGAAGGAGGAGCAGTTCCTGGTCGATCTGCGTGAACTGATGGCCGATGTCGATGGTTTCTCCGACGACCCGCGCGACCGTTACCGCTGGCTCTACGTCGATGACGAGCTTCAACGCTTCCAGGTCTACAACCCCTCTTCGACGGGGACGAGAAGGCGGCCAAAGCCGTTCGAGGCGGCGGTGGAGACGGTGCGGCGCATCCTCGACCTGAACAAGGTGCGCGACCGGCTCACACCCCATTGCACCAGCGCCGTGCTGGGCGGCTCGCTCAGCTACGGGCGATTCTTCAACACCACCGGAGGCGGCGGCGGTCGGCCGTCGGACATCGACCTCATCGTCGTCGTCCCTGGATACACGCAACTCAATGAGGTGGCCTCGGCCCTGGGAGCACTTCCGTTCATTGAGCAGCGCAGCATCGAAGCGATGGAGGCCCGCGTCGAGGCCTTCCGGCTTGTCAACCAGGACACCGATGGCGCGACCGTCTTCCAGCACAAGCTCCGACTCTGGGAGGAGGACAGCCCGTCGGACTTCCTCGACGCCTATCAGATTTCGCGGAACTATCTGCTGGCAATCCACGTCGTCTCGCTCGAAGATTTCGCCCACATCACCCTCAGCGACCTTCCCGCACTGGAGATGGGTGACGAGGGGTTTGTGCGGACCATCTACGAGTACCGCGACGACCGACCGTCGCGCGCCAGCCAGGAACACGCCTGCTTCGCGGGACATCGGAAAACGACCCCGGTGATCACCGAGGAGGTGCGCGGCAGCTATCTGACCGAGCTCCAGGTCTGTGAGATCACCGACGGCCGCTTCTACCCGGGGATGCACATGAACCTGCTTCTGCCCCAGTTCGATTTGCGCTGGGAGTCGCCGTTGGTGCCGATCCGGCTAAAGATGCAGGCGCTGCACTGGAAGCTGTTGGCGCGGCTCAGCGACGAGCGCCGGCTCCGTCACCTCGAGGTTCAGCAGCTCAGCATGTCCCACACCCGCTCCCAACATTTCGCACCGCACGTGGCCGAACGGCTGGATCGTGGTTAGCGGTCCCGGCCTGCCAGCGTTCATCGCCGTTGCCGGAAACATCGGCGTCGGGAAGACGACTCTGGTGTCGCGACTGGCCGCCGAGCTCGGCGTGCCAGCGCGACCCGAGGTCCCGGAGGACAATGGCTACCTGGCCCGTTTCTACGAGGATCCCGGGCGATGGGCCTTCCACACCCAAGTCGGCTTCCTCAACCTCGCCCTCCGCGACTACGCGGTGATCGCCGCCCAGGGAGGGAGCGGTGTCGTCGAGCGCACGATTGAGGAGCATCACGACGTGTTTGCCCGGCAGCTCAGGCGTGACGGCGCACTAAGCGGCCAGGAGTTCGACATGCTGGGCGAGTTCCACGAGCTCGCGGCCCGGCAGTTGGTCCTGCGGCCGGGGCTCGTGATCTACCTTCACGCAGACCTCGACGAGCTGCTGGCGCGGATCGATGCGCGGGGCAGGGAATCGGAGAGTCGGATCGAGCCTGACTACCTGCGAGCACTCGACCAGCGCTATGAGGAATTCGCCCGTGCTTGGGAGGCCTCTCCGCTGATCCGAGTAGACACCGTCGCCAATGACCTACGAACCGGCTCCGGGGTCGAGGCCGTGATCGAGCAGGCCACGGCGGTCGCCGTCACCCGCCCCCTCTAGACCTCGCCCGGCCTCTCCTCGTCCCCATCGCGTCGGCGGTACTCCTCAGTCGCTTCAAGACGCCGGCGGAGCTCCTGGGCACTGGGGCGCCGCTCGGGATTCTCCATGAGCGCAGCGCGGAGGGCGTCGGCGAAGGCCGGGGATATATGTAGGCTGGCGATCTCCTCGTCCAATACGTCGGGCGTCCGCACTTCCGGAAGGCGACCGGTGAGGAGCTCGACGATTACGATTCCGATTGCCCAGATGTCCGAAGCGGCACTTGGCGCCGATCCGAGCAGGACCTCCGGGGCCATGTAGGCACGGGTCCCCGCCAGAGCTTCCGGCGGCCCCGAATGCCCGCCGTCGATCCGTCGGGCAGTTCCGAGGTCGAGCAGTACCGGGTTGCCCTGCGGGCTGATGATCACATTTGAGGGCTTGAGGTCAGCGTGCACGATCCGCTGGTCGTGCAACCCCTCGATCGTGGCGAGCAGGAGAACAGCGATGTGGACTGCATCGACCGGAGATATCGGCCGCTGGTCGAGCAGCGTTTTACCGTCAACCATGTTCGTCACCAGAAGGATCCGGTCGGGCTCCTCGATCAGGTCGACCAGGTGCACGACGCCCGGGATCCCCAGCGCCTGCAGCATCCCGGCCTCGCGCTTGGCGCGCTCCCGGGTCTCCTCAGTTTTCGTCCGTATCAGCTTGACCGCGACCCGCTCCTTTGAATCCAGGTCAATCGCCTCCCACACCGAGCCGAACCCCGATTGGCCGAGTCTCCGCGTGACTCGGTAGCGGCGACCGAGCATGTCCTGGACCGTCTTACGCGAATCGCTACCCTCGCCGGAGATGCCTTCCTCAGACCGACCGAGCTCGGCTCGAGCCTGGGGTAGGCTGCGGGCAATCACCGCCAGACGCTGTCTTAGTGAGGTCGAGAGTTCGTATTCCTGCGGGTAGCGCTCCGCGTCGGGCCCTTCGGTGATGATGTCCGAGGAGCGCTCGTGGACGTTGAGGTATTTTGCCGCCACCAACGCCTCCAGCACCTTGTAAACCGTCTCTTCGGTCGGCTGCAGAACTCTTGCCAGCGAGTTCGCGTGCTCGGGTTCCATCACGTCGTGAACCGTGAAGCGGTCTCCCATTGCCCGCAGGACCCAGTCCACAGTGAAGAAAGCGAGCTGGCGGACGCGATCAGCGTCGCTGCGCTCGCCTAGTAGTAGGCGATCGCCGTCGCCGAGCGTCGTCCTCAAAGTTCGGGCAAGCTCGGCCAGCAGCCGGACACGATCCTCGACGCTGTCGGTAAGTTCGATCTTGGCCCCTGCAGAATCCCAGCTAACCATCTCGTTGAGCTCGTAGATGACGTTCCGGATTACACCGCGGCCGCGGTATTCAAGGTAGGAGACGAGCGTCGCGCGGTCGGCCTCCTCGTCCTGGTCGGGAACCACGAAATCGGAGATCAGGCGCTGCGGGGCACTCCAGCTGCAGCCGACGTACGCCTGCCAAGCGAAGACGGATCGGTAGAGGCTGTCGGCGGTCGCACTCTCCTGAAGCCAACGGTCATGCAGGTCGACGCCACCGACGACAATGAAGTGGATCCCCCGCGCGCCGAATAGATTCTTGAGACCGCCAAGCATGGTTTCGAAGGCGACCGGGCCGCCGTCGGCTTCAATCAGCTTGTCGATCTCATCGAGGACGACCACGAGCTTCGACTTCATCGCCTCGTAGCGCGACTCGTTCTTGAGCAAAGCAGCGATTCGCGCCCAGCCCGACTTACTGACGGCGTCCTGTCGGGAGAGGAGTTCGACGATCCGCAGGAAGTCATGCTCGACGTCGGCCTCGGTGTAGGCGAGGAAGGAGAGCTCCGTGGCAAGGCTCTCCGCCTTCATCCGTCGCCGCGAGAGCTTCGGGAGCGGAAAGGAGACCGTCGCCTTGCCGACTGAGGTCTTCACCGGGCCGCCGAGGCCAAAGGTCGTCGTTTGCTCCTCGCTGCGGCTGGCGGTCTGTTTGTACGCAAGCGAGGTTCGTGCGTACGCGGTCAGCAACTGGTTGCGAATCTCCGGGGAGAGCTTGCGCAGCAGGTGGGTCTCGGTCAAACGCTCGACAAGTCGCCGTATCACCTCAAACAGCAGCGCGGAATTGGCGGCGGGGCGGGCGACCGGCACGACGACGTCGATCACGTTCTCCTTGCTTGCCGCTTCGACTCGGCGCAGGGCCTGGTGCACCGCAGTCGTCTTCCCAACCCCGCGGAAGCCAGTAACGAGGAACGTGCCGCCGCTGGAGTTGAGTAGCCGGTCAGCGAGCCGGCGCGCGACCTCATCCTCCTCCTCGAGGATCGCGCCAGATGCATCGCTGTCGATCAGCGCCTCGTGGAGGAGGCGGAAGTCCTGCTTGAGCCTGAGGTGGATCATCTCGAATGGGATGCGAGAGCCGCCGGCCCCAGCCGCTGGCAACCGACCACCCCTGCGTCTATAGCGATGTCTCTGCCTAACTCGTGTTCACCCGCTTGGCCGAGCCCGGCCCAATCAGGAAAGGATATCCGCCTGTCGGGCGACCGACAGGCATCAACCTCTGAAAGGCAGCAGTCTTCGGCCCCGTGGATGGCCTTATGGCATTCAAACCAGCATCTCCAATTTCGGGCACTCCTGACCGGGAGTGCCCGACTCGCGACACATCGGCGCATATCCATGCATATTCATGCGGAGTACGCGTTGATATCACCTATAACAAAAGCCCTGCAAATGGGTCCCGATCTCGGACCGAAGTTTGCGGATGACTTCTCTCATTGCCATGCAGAAGGTCGTGGGTTCGAATCCAGCCGGGGGTATTTTGTGATGTCTCGGGACATCGGAGACAGATGTCCCGAGACATCGTAGACATCTCAGCCCCTCCAATCGGCTGGTAGTCGCGACTGGGATCGAGAGTGAGCCGGCGAATCAGCTCGCCTGTCTTTAGGTCCAGCACCCGGATGTCGCGGTCGGCGATGAGGAGCTTGACCGCCCGGCCCTTGTGGACTCTGCCGATGCCGATGTGGTGGAGCCGGCTGCCATGGCGCAGGGTGACCGTGCCCTGGGCATCGACCTTGTCGTGACGGATGCGGAAGTGGGTCTTGGGGGCGGGAGCTGAGGAGGTCTGGCTTTGATCCTCGCGCCGTAGGCCTGCAGGGGCGTGCGTCCGCCCAAGGCCCGGTGGGGCCTCTTGGCGTTGTAGTAGGCAGTGAAGCCGTCGATCTGCTCCTGCAGCCCGGCAAGCGTGCTTGGCGATGACTGGTTTGCCAAGTAGCGCTTCAGCGTCTGGTGCAGCCGCTCGACCTTGCCGCAGGTCTGGGGGTGGTAGGGCCGCGAGTTCTTGGCCGCTATCCCCAGCCGCTCGAGCTCTGCCTGCAAGAGCACCTTGCCGCCCCGCGGGGTGGCGGTGAAGACGGCGCCGTTGTCACAGAGCAGGCTGGCCGGCGCCCCGTGCAGGGCGATTGCGATGCGAAAGACGTCGACCACGTCTGCCGCCTTGACCGTGGGGAAGGCGCGCGAGGCAACGAACAGGCGCGAGTGGTCGTCGAGCATGTTGAGGATCTCGGCGTGCCCTTGCCCGGCGATCGGCCAATGAGTGATGTCGGCCTGCCACATCTCATTGGGCAGCTCGGCTTCAAAGCGGATCAGCGAAGAGCGCGGGCGCTTTTGGGGCTGCGGGCAGACCAGGCCCTCCCGCCCCAGGACCCGCCAGATCGTCGAGACCGAGGGCACGCGATCAAAGCGCTCGGCCAGGTGGTAGACGATCGTCGCCGCCCCGCAGTCATGGCCTTCGGCCTCAAGCTGGCGGCGCAAGGCGACGATCGCCTCGGCGAGCTCGGTAGAGGTCCGGTTGGGCGAGCTGCGTGGCGCCCTGGAGCGTCGCTCCAGGGCGCCATAGCCACCGGCCTTGTAGCGGGCCAAGAGCTTGTAGATCCAGCTGCGATGCACGCCGTGGGCCGCTGCCAGCTCGCTGACCGAGCGGCCCTCCAGCAGATGGGCCTCGACCAGATACCGCGCCTTGTCCACAGGAGAGCTCCCCTCATTCGGTGTCTCCTATGTCCTGACACAGGTGTCGCCTATGTGCTGAAACCGGACACCATCAGCCGCTTTTCGCGAATCCCCTGCATGTGGGCGGGTTGGTTTCGGCGCGGGGCGCCGAAACCAAATCAAACCATCCCCGCATATCGCCGTTATTCCAGGCACTAATGCGCATTAGTGCCTGGAACCGCCGGGTTGCGCGGCGATGGTGCCCGATTCCGCCTTGCGGTGTCCCGCTGCGCTAATTGTGTCCCTCTTCGTCGGCATCTGTGATGATCCGCCGCATCTGGCTCTCGGCCTGAGCCTGTCCAAGCGGATCACGAAGTTTGTGGCAAAGGCGCGCTAGCGCATCAAGTGACCCGAGCAAGCGCGGATCTGCCGCGCCAAAGGCCTCTCGATAGATGTTGAGTGCGCGTTCAGCGTGTTGCCGAGCCATGGAGAAGTCGCCTAGTTCTGCCATAACGCCAACCAAATCATGGCACGAACGTGCGACCTCCATGCTCTCTGGCCCCGCAGTGTCTTCAAATATCTCGAGTGCCCTATTCATTGACTCCGCCGCTCCAGCCATCTCTCCGGCGTCTCGCTGGACACGGGCAATACCTGAGAGCGTGATCGCCACCTCAATGTCGGTTGGTCCATGCTCTGCTTCGAGCAGCTCAAGTGCCTCTCGCTGAAGCTTGAGCGCTCCAGCGAGGTCTCCTTCTCTTCGTCGCATGTTCCCGAGATTGCCGAGCGTGGATCCGATTTTGTGATTATCGGGCGGTGACTGCGCACGAAAGATCTCGAGAGCTTCGCTGTGAAGCCGCGACGCGCGCGCATCGTCTCCCGCCTCACAGAAGCTCGCGCCAGCGATACTCATCGCTCCCGCAGCTTGATCGGTTCCCGTCAGTCCCAGCTCGTCGATCATCTGGAGGCATCGTTCCTGGCAGCGGATGCCGTCTTCATGTTTGCCGAGCTGAGTGAGGAGAAATCCGTACTCGTTTAGAAGATCGAAGAGCACCTCCTTGGCTCCTTGGTCGAATGACTCGACAAGCGTCAGGGACTCTTCGAAAAGAAGCTCGGCGCTGTGAAGGTCGCCCCGGGAACGCAGGTACACCGCGACCAGATAGAGCCCATACGCCGCGCTGAGGGCGTCCTCGCTATCGACCTCAAGCCTGAGCCTCGCAAACGCTTCAAGGTGCGGAGCCAAAGCAACGCACGTGGGCCACTCAGTTGGGTGCCGGCCTCCCTGTGCGGGCCAGGCGCCCAAGAGGATCACTTTCATTTCGGCGACGCGTTCTCGGAGCTCGCTGCGATCGAGAGCGTTGCGCACCGCCCACTGGACCAGTCGGTGAACGGAGATCCGGTCGGCGTCGAGGGAGACCAGTGAGAACCGCCGCATCTCGGCTATTGCTGAGTCGAGTCTCACGTCGCTGATGGTTGAGTTGCTCAAGAATCGAGGGTCGCCTCCGTCGAACACACCTCGCGGAAACCAATCCGGAGCGACCAGTGAGCACAGCTCCAGGACCCAGCCTGCGTCCCCGTGCGCGCTCATCTCTGCCATCGCCACTCGCCAAGTACTGGCCACGGTCTCGTCGTAATCGAGTGGGTGATTTGCTTCGAAGAGGGTCGGGGCGTGTTCGCGCAGTCGGTTGCAGTAGCCCGAGATGTCGATGCCGGTCGCTTCCATGTAAGAGGCTGCCTGCTCGAGTGCGAGAGGTAGGCGGCCAAGGACCTCGACCAATCGGTCGACCTCGGTACCGCTGCCCCGGGTTCGCTCGGCGAGAAACTCCCGGGCTTCATCCACGTCGAGGACGTCGACCTCGACCATTGAGGATATTCCCGACCATCCGGTTGCTGATTGAGACGTGATCAGCACTTTGCCGCGATCACCTGCGGGAATCAGCTCGCTTGCTCTTTCGGGCGAGACGACATCGTCGATGATGAGGACCCAGGAATTGTTAGTGGCCAGCCAGGCCATCGCCGCCTTGACCGCATCGTCTTGCCTAACGTCGGGACCGACCAGGTCCAGAGCCTCAGCAAGTTCGGCCAGGTCGCTGCGTGCGGCCGATTCTTCCCTCGCGCGGACACGCCAGGTGATGTCGGCCTCAGAGCGATGCAGGTAGGCGTACTCGATCGCCGTTCGCGACTTTCCGACCCCGCCGAGACCGTGCAAGACGCACACTCTCTCCCTGTCAAGCGAGTCTTCGACTCTCTCGATTAGGTGCCGACGCCCGCTGAAATTCCGAAGATGAGTTGGCAAGTTCCAAAGCAAGGGGAGGGTGGGGGGGAACGCGGTCCAACCCGGCGTACCGCCGGGAAATGTCACCGTTGAAGCGGGTTCCCGCCGTCCTCCGATCCGCGCCTCGATCTCTGAGACGAGCTTCCCCTTCGCCTCGTCCTCCTCAAGGCCGACCATGTCGACATAGGTGATCGAGTTGAACAGGCCACCTGGAGCAAAGTCCTCGATCCGAACCGGAATGAGCCGCCCCATGTCCGAAGCCGGATCGGTCGCAAAGGTTGCCGCCCACTCAGCTTGTGCAAAGCTCGATTCGAGATAGGCCGTGGAGAGCACCGCAATCGTTCTCTCGGATTGCCGTAGTGCTTCATCCATGTCAAGGACGAAGTTTCCACCGCTGAGAAAGTCCCATGCTTGGATCACCACGGAGTATCCAGCGGCTTCCAGCGTTTGCGCTATCCATTCGGCCCAGGCACGATCAGCAGCCGTATAGCTGACGAAGAAATCCCGTCTGTGCTCGCCCATCTCGTTCATTCAGCTGTGATCTCTGGTTGCTGCGATAACTATCCGCTCTCTCGGGCAGCATGCAGGAGATGGACGATTCAAGTCTTCAGGCGAGGGTTCTCACTTACGTCCTAGAGCTCCCATTTGCCCTTCCAATTCCGAACGATTGGCAGACCGCTCCGTTGCTGGAGCGGTCTGCGGCTTGGGACGGCTGGACTGGAGAAGACCTTTGGGCGCTTCTTGAATGGCCTGGCGCAAAAGAGATCCCTGAACACCTCATGCCGGGCACGCAAATTCGATTCCGTCGCACTCGGGTGAAGTCAGTCCCCCCGCTTCGCGCTGCGGACCAGGCTTTCGGGGACAAAATCCTTCCCCTGTTGAATCGCCGAGAGCGCTTGGTAAGGTGGCTGGGTCTCCGCCGTGCGGATCGTCGTGGCATTAAGTTGAACCGTTCAGTTGTCTCGTTGTCGAGCTTTGTACCGCCTCCTGAGATCCCTCGGAACGCTGATTCGCAGGAAGAGCTTGACTGGCTTCGCATTCGATTCTTTCAATGCTTGGCGGACCTGAACAGCTTCTTGACCGCTCTAAGTCTCGCTTCAAGGGATTGGCGAATTGGCCGGCTTGTAGCGGGCCAGCTTCCTCCACTACTCC
>Ga0207663_10000660_pt1 | contig 15278 bp, 9 predicted proteins | sample LARL53metaG_FD_184346 | JGI IMG/M metagenome (GOLD analysis project Ga0207663, IMG submission 184346) | Corn, switchgrass and miscanthus rhizosphere microbial communities from Kellogg Biological Station, Michigan, USA - LAR L5-3 metaG... | ecosystem: Host-associated > Plants > Roots >...
CCGCTCTGGTCGATAAGCTGCACGCGCACTGGTACGTCTCAGTCTTTTACGTGCCGCTGCTCGCCGTCTCGCACATTCTGATTCTGATCAATCTGCTGAAACGAGGGCACGAACTTAAGGCAGCAAGCGCCGCCTGAAAACCAAAACCTTTTCACCGCAAAGGACGCAGAGGACGCAAAGAGGGAAGAGGGAAGAGGGAAATCAGGAAGCTTACCGTTGTTTGGTAGTCCGTCCCGTGTCCGTCGTTTCAAGAAACAGATGATCGGACCTTCGTGGTTTCCGGCTATTCCACCACGACCGACTTGGAAAGATGCCGTGGGCGGTCGACATCGCGTCCGCAAAGGACGGCTACGTGATATGCCAGCAACTGCAACGGGATCACTTCCAACATCGGCTGCAGGAGCAGAGGCACGTCCGGCACGCGCAATACGCAGGGAGCGATCTTCTCAATTTCCCGATCAGAACGGGGAACGATCGAGAGCACGGGGATTTCACGTTCAATGAATTCGCGGATATTGGAGACGCTGCGGTCATAACGCAACGTGGAATCCGGGTCCCGCGGATCGTGGGCCGCCAGAACGACAATCGGGAGCTGCTCATTGACCAGCGCCGTGGGGCCGTGCTTGAGTTCGCCCGTGGGATAACCCTCGGCATGGATATAGGAGACTTCTTTGAGCTTCAGCGCGCCTTCCAGCGCGATGGGATAGTCGATGTCCCGGCCGATGAAGATGAAGTCCTTGAACCGGTATAGCTGTTGCGCATACTCGCGGCTGCGTTCGTCTGTGTGGAGAGCTTCTTCCATCCGTGCCGGAAGATCCCGCAACTCCGCCAGCGCCCGCCGCGCGGCGGCATTCAGGGTCCCGCGTACCTGGGCGAAATACGCGGCCAGCAGGAACAGCGCCGTCAATTGCGTGGTGAAGCTCTTGGTTGCGGCAATGGCTATCTCCTCGCCGGCGTGCGTCAGGAAAGTTGCATCCGCCAGCTGGGTCAGCGGAGTTTCAGGCACGTTGCAGATTGCCAGTGACCTGGCATGCTTGCGCCGGGCGACTTGCAAGGCGGTCAGTGTGTCGATGGTGGTGCCGGATTGAGATAAAAAAACGGTAAGCTCTTCCGGCGCAACCACTGGGTCGCGATAGCAATATTGGCTGGCGAAATCAACTTCCACGTCGATTTTCGCCATCCGCTCGAACATGAATTCGCCAACCATTCCGGCGTGGCGGCTGGAACCGCTGGCGGCGATGGTGATTTTGGAAAACGACCGGATTTGATCGGAGGTGAAGGGCAGCTGCGGCAGCCGAATCGTCCCCTCATCATTGACATGGTCCTTGAGCACTCGACGCACAGCATCAGGCTGCTCATAAATTTCCCGGATCATGTGATGAGGGAACCTGGGCTTGGGTATGACCGGTGCTTGATTCACGTTCCACTCCTCATCCCATACCGCGTTGAAAGGTTTGAGCGTCGTTCAACTCGGGTGCGAGGGCCGCCGCATGCGAGCACACTCCCAGCGCTGGACCGCGTTATTGGCCCGGCATTCTGCAATGAGACAGAATGCCGGGGTTCCAGTGAGTTACACCTTGAGAGAGGTCAGAACACGAGTTTCATGCCAAACTGCACTTGCCGGCCCGGGTTAGATGATGTGATGACCCCAAACGTCTTTACACCCGTTCCACCAGATGAGCTGGGTGCGCCGAGAATGGGCGTGTTCGTCAGGTTGATGAATTGGGTAATGAACTGGAAGTTGGTCCTCTCAGAAATTGAGAACGCCTTTACAACACTCAGATCGGATGTTGCCAGACCTGGCCCGCGGAACGCACCGGCAGCGCAAGTGCCGAAGGTGTGAAGAGCGGGATCGGTAACGGAGTCAGGGTTCAGGAAATGTGGACCGAAGACCCCGAAGGTCTGGGGATCGTTGGGATTCGTGAACGTGCCGTCACCCGATTGCGAAACCCCCGCGACGCAGTTGGGACGCGGCGAAGCGCTACCCGTTAGTGAGTTGTCGACACCGTGAGGATAGAGAGCAAAGCCTGTATGCAGGGTGAAGTTTGAGGCAATGCTCCAGCCTCCGATGATCGTATTCACGATGCCCTCAGCGCTGCCACCAAACCTGCGGCCTTTGCCGAATGGCAGGTCATACAACATGTAGCCGTTGAACAGGCTGGCGGCATCGGAGATGCAGCGCCCGTAATCGCCCTTGGCGTTGTAAGCGTCCTGGAAGAAGAAGCCAAAGCCGGTCTGGCTTACCGCGCCGGGAAGAGCTTCCTCGTCGCCGAACGGCCCGAAGTAACCCAGGCTGTTGGTGAGGCACTTGGACCACGTGTAGTTGGCCTGGAACTGCAAACCTTGCCAGGCGCGTTGCGCAACGCTTACCTGCAGCGCGTTATAGCGCTGGATACCGCTTGAGTCGTTGAAGCGGACCGTGGGACGGCTGGTGCCGCAGCAGTTAAGCAGCGGCTGGGCAAACGGTCCTGGAACGGCAACGCCGCCGACGAGCTGATCTTGGTTGAAGATGAAGATGTCAGACATATGGTCGATCTTGTTGCCCACGTAGCCGACTGAAACTGACGTCCTGGTTCCCAGTTGTCGCTGGATCGTCAGGTTCCACTGCTGGTCGATCGCAGGTTGCAGGTTGGGATTCGTCAGGTGAAGGGTAATGCCGCTCAGACATGCAGGAGACAAGGCCTGCAGGGTAGCTATCGTGCAAGCCGAGGCTGGGAATCCGGCGAAACCCTGGCTCAGTGTGCTGGTCGGCAAAGCCTGAGTGGCGGGGTTGATGATCTCATGTGCCTGCACGAACGGAGGATTCTGGTAGGGCAGGTTGTTGACGCCATTGGCCTCCATGAAGCTGGAAATGCCATATGCGGCGCGAACTACTGTATTCCTGGTCCAGGGGGAGTTCGAATGCGGCTGCCATGCCAGTCCGAGACGGGGCTGGAAGTTGCCAATCCCGTTGTAAGTGTTGTATCCGGAACCGATAGTTGGCTTTCCGGTGATCAGATCGAAGTTGACGTCCTGGCCATTGTTGGTGGTGCGCGCCGTAATCAGCTCCCAGCGGAGGCCGAGATTCAGTGTCAGATTATCTTTAATGCGCCAGTTGTCCTGTCCAAAGACGCCGAAGAGACTGTTGCGCAGATATTTGGTTCCGCCGCCGCCATTCCCCTGCTGAACATCCTGCGGAAGACCGAGCATAAAATCAGCGACAGGGTTACCGTTGGAGGTGGTGTTGTTACCGGTGAATTGGCCACTAAAGAGGAACTGCCCTGCTAGTCCGGCATTACCCGGATAAATGTCATTCATGATGTAGTGGAAGGCTTGGAACCCACCGTGAATCACATGATGGCCATGCGTCCACGTAGCCGTATCCTCAAACTGCCATGTGGTGTCATGGAATGACTGGACCAGATCGGGGTTGCCAATTGCGCCCGGCTGATTCCCCGGCGCATTGAACGTTATCCCAGGCAGGAAATCGGAGGTGACGCCGGCAATGCCGAAGAGCGCGCTCAGATTTTGCCCCGTTGGATTCGAGAACCCCTCCGTCACCGGAAAGTACTGGAAGCCGATGCGGGCATCATTGAGCAGAGAAGCGGAGAAAGTATGCGTTTCGTCAAGGACTAAGTTCTTCAGGGGAAAGGTCCGGTCGGAGTCGCCCAGCAACTGGAAGCTGTTGCTCTGCGGAGCGGTGATGAACTGCTGCGACCAGCGGCCGGTAAGGTGGTCCTTCTGGGAAGGAACAAAATCAATTTTGAGGTCGCCCTGATACGTGTTGGTCTTGAACTGGTTGACGTTATTGAGTATGGCAACGTTGGGATAGAACGGGGAGGTGACAATCGCCCTGGCCGCCGAATTCAATCTTCCAATGGGAATCAGATTGTTCGCGAATGCTGTGCGGCCTCCGGGAGTGGCGCTGGATGCTGGATCATACAGCTGATGACCCGCATTGTTGCAGATCCCTCCCGTGAATCCTTCCGGGCAAAGCGAAGCAAAATTGCCGCTCCGCTGCAGATCGGGAATCAAATTCACCGGCCGCACGGTCGCGGGCTGGGAGAAAAGTGATTCGGCGTAGTCCGAAAAGAAGAACAGCTTGTTCTGGATGATCGGACCGCCGAAGGTGAACCCAAAGTTGTCATAGTGCAGCGGTGGTCTGGGAGCGATCTGATTTCCCGCTGCGTCCCTGCCGCAAATGAAGGTGGTGGGACTGTTCGGAGTACACGCATGGTTATTTTGCCAGCTGTTGGCATTCAAGCCGCCCCGGCGAAGATAGTCGTACAGGGAGCCATGGAAGTCGTTGGTTCCGGACTTCACGGTCACGTTCACCACGCCGCCCAGATAGTTGCCAAAATCGGCCGGAGCGCTGCCGGTGATGAGATTGAACTCCTGAACAGCGTCCGGAGCGGGCACGTAACCCACGTCATTATTGTCCGGCTGGTTGTTGTCCATGCCGTCGAGAAGGAAGTTGTTCTCCTGCTCGCGCGCGCCGTTCACATAAGGGCGGCCTGTTCCAAAGGAGTTCTGCGCCGCCTGGAAGCCAAAGAGGTTGGGCGTGATCACGCCGGGCGCGGATATCAGCGTCAATTGGTTTGTGTTGTGGGTGGAAAGCGGCAACGATGCAACGGTAACCGAATCCACCACGTTGCCAAGCAGCGAGGTATCGGTTTGCAGCAGCGGCGCCACAGCGGTGACCTCAATGGTCTCGGCCGCCTGGCCCACGCGCAACTGGAAATTCATTCGGGCTGTCTGATTGAGCGTCAGTCTGAAAGCAGGATTGGCCGCGCTCGTAAAACCTTTGGCGGCTACTTTTACTTCGTACCGGCCAACGGGAACGCCGGAAATATTGAACGCTCCCTCGTCGTTTGTAGTGGTGGTGAGAATGGTGCCGCGGTCGAGATCTTTCGCGGTGATCGCTGCTCCGGCTATGGCAGCGCCATTGGGATCAAGGACCGTCCCAACAATGGATCCGGTCACTTCCTGCGCCCATCCCAAGCAGGAGAGCAAAAGCAGGGACGCCAGCAGTAAAAGGGCGCGGACAGTGAGCGCCCTGTGGGAGTTGGTTCGCCCAACACCTGCTACTCGACAGTGGTTGGAGTGGAGACCGGATTGCGAAATCATCAAACGCAGCATGTGACCTCCAAAAAGTCCAGGGTAGGAACCGCACCCTGAGAGCGCTTTCGCCTTTTATTGAACTTTCTACGTGTTTATTGAAACGATTTCATAAACACGGGCGAGATTGTCACAAATGCAGGTTCGCATGTCAATAGGCCGAACAAGTTTTTTTGCTGGCGGGGCGGGTTGACGACTTCGGTAACTGGCGAGTTCCAAAGAGGGACGAACTGCACCGGGTCGGGATGACCGAAATTCAGTCGAGGAAGCTAGACTGCCAAGGAACAACAACGCCCAGGTTGCATGATCATAGGAAGACGCGCCGCGCCGATCAACCCCGCGCGGTCCCGCAGCTGCGCAGGCTTGACCTCCGTTGCGCGATGGCTCCGCTTCTGCTGCTCCCCGGCGCGAAACACGATTGAGCGCTCCGTCAGCTCCTGAAACATGGCCGGGGAGAACTGGTCCCACGCGCGGGACACTCCTCCGCCGATCACATATACAGGAAGATTGAAAGCATTGATCAGGTTGGCCAGGGCGATTCCCAGGGCCGTGCCCGCGGCAGCAAAGATATGCTGGGCGGCCTGATCTCCAGCTTGCGCGCAGGTGTATACCGTCCGGGCGCTCAACGCTGGATCTTGCTTCGTTGCTGCGGCCAAACAGGGGGATTCTCCTGAACCTGCGGCCTCAACCGCGGCTCGACGAATTGCCGTGGCTGAAGCATATTGCTCCAGACAGCCGTGATTGCCGCACGCGCATGCCCTGCCCTCAGCAATCACCGTCATGTGACCGAGCTCTCCTGCCATCCCCAAGACCCCGTGCCAGGGCCGGCCATTGACCACAAAACCGCCGCCCACGCCGGTGCCCAGCGTGATCATGCAGAGGTCTTCAACATGCTGCCCCGCGCCCAGCCATTTTTCGCCCACCGCAGCGCAGTTGGCATCATTTTCCAGGATCACCGCAGTACCGAGTCGCCTTTCCAGATCGTCGCGCACCGGATATCCGCTCCAGTCAGGGAGGTTTGAAGCCGAATGAACGGTGCCACTCTGCAAGTCAATAATTCCGGGAACACCAATACCCAGCCCCAGAAACTTGTGGGAAGAAGAATACTTACTGGTCAGAGAGCGCACCGCCTCGGTGAGCTCGTCGACGACCTTTTCGCGCCCGCGGCTGATTTCCGTGAGGACGTCAACACCCTCAAGCTGAGTACCGCTCTCTTCCACGGCGGCGATGCGCAGGTTGGTGCCCCCCAGGTCGACCCCGATGGAGAATGCCGGCATGGCCCACCTCCCGCGCGAAATACAGAACCGGGACGCAATTATAACGAATCGTTTCAATAAAACAATTGGAAAAGTAAACGATTTTGTCTTCTGGATTTTATTGAACATTATTGGGCAATCAATGCGAGAATAGAGGGAATCGGGGGCCAGCTCACGCCTACCACTATAAGGAAAACGAAAAAAATGAAAAGGCAGGGCTTAAGAAAAGCGTCTGTCACCATCCGTGATGTAGCAAGCGAGAGCGGCTTTGCCGCCAGCACAGTTTCCATTGTTCTGAACAACGCGCCGCTGGCGCGCTATATTCCTCCTGCTACCAAGGCACGCATTCACAAGGCGGCAAAGAAGCTCGGCTACCATCCGAATATCTTTGCCAAGTCGCTGCGCAGCAAAAGAAATCACACCGTCGGCGTGATCTTGTTCGATATCACGGACCCCTATTGCACGCTGATCCTGCGCGGGATCGAAAAATCGCTGTACCAGGAATCGTATCTTTCCATCCTTGCCGACGCCCATAATGAACGCGCCCGTTTTGAACGATATCTGGAGATGATGCTGGAACGCCGCGTGGAAGGCCTGGTGGTACTGGCCAATTGGCTGTATCTGGACATCAATCTCCTGGCCGATCTGGAGCGCGGCAAGACTCCCACCGTCATCATCGGCCGCGAGCTTGAGTCGAATGCAACCAGTTCGGTGACCGTGGACGATGAAGGCGGCGCCTATTCCGCCCTGTCGCACCTCTATTCTCTCGGACATCGCAAGATCGCCTTCATCCGCGGTCCTCGTGCGCTTGCCAGCAGCAAGGCGCGATGGCGCGGGGTGCAACGCTTCGCTAAAGACACCCGGCTTGAACTTGATCCCAAACTGGTTGTGGACTTGCCAGACCAGGTGAATCTGACCGCCGGGGTCGATGATGCTTTCCGCATCACCGAAGAATTGTTGAAACAAAAACGCTCGTTTACAGCGCTGATGGCCTATGACGATATGACTGCTTTTGGCGCGTTGCGTGCTTTGGCCAAGGCCGGTATCAAGGTACCGCAAGAGTGTTCGATCATCGGTTTTGACGACGTGAATCCATCGCAGCTCTTTGTGCCTTCACTGACCACGGTGCGCCAGCCGATGGAGGCCATGGGCGCCAGTGCTGTCAGCATTCTCATTGAGGGTATCAGCGCGGCTGCCGAAAATCGCAGCGGCTCGGCCATTCATCGCAAGCTCCCCGCCGAACTGGTAATTCGTGAATCGACGCAAGCTGTGCCTTGATCTATTGCGTGTTTCTCGCATTACTTCTCTTTTGCGAAACTTCCTGGGATGGTCGCCGGCAGAGCGCCGGCAAAAGCAATACGTCCAAAAAGCGCCTCAGCCAGCGCCTCCATGGCTGGAGGCAGGATGCTGTATGTGCAAACGTAAGTGGGTACCGCTGGATATGCGGCAAGATCATAAGGCATGCGCAACGCGATCGTAATCATGCGTGTTCCCTGCTTGATGAGCTTCTGAACTAACCACGCCTGCGCGGGATGAGCAGTAGCATTGATGGTTCCCAGGACCACCACATCGTATTTCGCCAGCCGCTCGGATAATGCTCCGATCTCCTCGGCTGCAGGGCTCATCGCAAATGAAAACTCATCAACTTTCGGGTGATATCGCCGCAGGGCATCCGCAAGCACCGGCTTCACGTATGACGAAGTATCGGCGGGAGTCAGATCTTCCGGACGCGGAATTGCGACCGCGATCTTCTGGTCCGCGCCGATCCGTAAGGGCAGGAGTCGGGCGGTATCGCGCACCAGTGTGACCGATTTGCGCGCCACCTCTTGCGCAAGGCGAAGATGCTCCTGGCAGCTAATCACAGATAAAGGTTCCTGCGGCTGGCGCTTGATCCAATTCTTCAGCGCCATGATGCGCCGCGCTGAAGCATAAATCTCATCGGCTGAAAGCAATTCTCTGCGCGCGGCTTGCACCAGATTGCTCCAGGCCGGTTCCACCCGTGAAAGATCGTGGTTGAAGAGAAGTAGATCAATGCCCGCAGCAACGGCAGCCATCGTTTCAGCCACGTAACCGGGGCCTTGTTCCATGGCGTGCATATCGAGAGCGTCTGATACGACAACGCCATTGAAGCGCATCTTGCGGCGGAGCAGATCACGTAGGATTCGCGGTGAGAGCGTCGCGGGCAATTCATTCGATCCGCCATTCAACGCTGGCATCACGATATGCGCCGTCATTACCAGCCTCACCCTGCTCTTCACGGCAGCGCGGAACGGAAACAGTTCGACAGAGCGAATCCGTTTAGCATTGTGTCTCACGATGGGAGCGCCGCGATGCGAATCGCTGGAAGTATCTCCATGTCCCGGAAAATGTTTGGCTGTCGCGGCTACTCCGGCGCTTTGCAGGCCGCGAATCAACGCAGTGCTCAGGCGCACCACCAACTTTGGGTCTTCACCGAAAGAGCGTGTGCCAATGACTGGATTCAGAGGATTGCTGTTGACGTCGCAGACCGGCGCGAAGTCAACATTGATGCCCACGGCAGAAAGCTCTTTCCCTAGCGCACGTCCAACCTTATAAGCGAGCTTGTCTGAGCCGGTCGCACCCAAGGCCATGTTGCCAGGAAATGGCGTGGTCTGGTCCACGGCCATGAGTTGGCCGCCCTCTTGGTCTGCGGCAATCAAGAGCGGAGGCTGACCTGATTCGGTGGCGGCGCGCTGCAGAGCATGAGTTAATCCACGCAGTTCAGCCAGATTGCCCATATTCTTATGGCGGAATAGAACCACTCCGCCAACGTGCTGGCGCCGCAGGACCTCAAGAAACTGCTCTGGTGGGGCTTCCCTGCCCTCAAACGTCAGCAGAAATTGCTGCCCTACTGCTTGTTCCAGCGTCATAGCATTTTTTGAGATTGCACTTTGCATCCAGGGATTCCAGTTCCTATGGCTCCCCCGCCAAAGCTTTCGTCGGCGTTGATTGAGGCTCGGCGCTTGCTCCGCCAATTGGAATGAAGCGGGCCATCGCCAGAGCAGGAATAGCTGCAATCAACACCCAGACGAAAAACTTCTGGTAGCCAATCCATTTCTGGATATAACCGCTGAATGCTCCAGGGATGACGAGGCCAAGGTTCATCAGAGAATTGGCGAATGCATAGTGCGCGGCTTGATATTTCCCGGGTGCAATTTCCTGCATCATCAGTAGAGTTACCCCGACAAAGCCAAAGCCGTAGCCGAACATTTCCACGGACAGCGCAACGGAAATTGCGATGAAGTTCGAGGGCATTGCCGTGCTCAGATACACGTAAGCAGCGTTAGGAAGATTCATGATGATGATGAGAGGGATCAGAGCGCGCCTCAGGCTCAGCCACGATGTGAAGTATCCCCCTAGCACTGAACCGGCGATAAATGCGGCGGTGCCGAATGTTCCGTAGATGGTTCCAAATTGCGCGGTGCTGAGACCGAGTCCGTGATCGGCGCGCAGAGATTTGAGGAACAACGGGCCAATTTTCACCAACTGTCCTTCGCCCGCGCGGTACAGAAAAATGAAAACCAGCAGGAGGATTATGTTGGGCTTGCGGAAGAAACTCACGACGACGTCCCAATAGGTTTGCGCGACTTCGGCGGCGCTTCCCGAATGCCGTTCTTCGCCGCTACGGGGCAACACGCGCGCGTGATAGAGGCCAAGTACGACGAGAATAAGACCGAGACCGCCAAAGATGATCATCCAGGTCCGGAAGATTGGCATCCTTGCTTCAAGAAAGCCCGCGAGGATGATGAGGCCGCCCTGAGCGAAGAATCGAGCTACGTTGTAGAAGCCTCCCAACCATCCAGCGTAAGCAGATTGCTGTTTAGCAGTGAGGCTGGCGATGTAAAGGCCGTCGGCGACAATGTCATGCGACGAGGAGCAGAACGCCAGGATCGCGAACAACGCAATCGAGTAACGGAAATAGCCTGGCAGCGGCAGGCACAGAGCCACCAGTCCGAGGCTAAGACCGGCGGCGAATTCAAAAAAGACCACAAAAAACTTTTTAGTCTTATACATCTCCAGAAACGGGCTCCAGAGCGGCTTGAGCGACCATGGGATCCCGAGGAGACTGATAGCAAGGGCAATCACTTCATTGCGCACACCTGCGCGCTGATAAAAGACGAGCGCCAACAGGCCCACGGTAAAGAAAGGCAGCCCCTCGGCAAAGTAGAGGGTTGGCACCCACCGTGCAGGAGAGGCGTGCTCGCGTCCATTTGCGAAATTCACAGAGTTGATTTTTCCCATTGAGCATCAAGGATGGCGTCCGCGGCTGATCGTCGCGGACGCCAACGGTTCCTTGTTTATGGCACGCCCAGGCTGTTCATGTACTCATGCGTATAAGCAAGGGCAGGATTCGTGGTGCCACTACTCGAGCTGCCGCCGGCGCCGGGCGTGTCGCGATCAAACGCCCAGAAGCGCGAAGTCGGCAGGTGGTTGGAGATCACAAAAGCATTCACCGTGTCGATGTTCTGCAGGCTTGTGATCTCGTCCTGAGTATCGGCCTTTCCGATCATCATTGTGATTCCGATATGAGTGAAAGGTATGCCGGATTGAGCGTTGAGCGCCTGCGCCGCGGCGATCGCGGACTGGCCCATATCGCACGCGTTGTTTACCACCACGCAGTTGCTGGTAGTGGTGGAGCCATAGTCAAAAGTCATGAGGTTGACGACGTAGTTGCCGGTCAGTCCCAGACGCTTGATCTCATTCACCACCGTCGTACCGGCGCTTCCCCCCGTGATGGGATTGGCCGACCCGGAGCCGAGTGACTGGATGGTAAAGCTGAATTGCAGGTTGGGGAATGTCTGCATGGCTGTCTTGGTAGCGTTGATCAGATCGTCAATGAGCGCCTGCGATTGGCCCAGTTCGATATCGTAATCAATGCCGACCAGGTTTGGCGAGTTATAACGATTGATGAAGTTGATCAGCCCCTGACCGCTGGAGCAGTCGAACGAGCCATTGGCGCCGCCAGTGCTGATGATGTACTTCTTGCCGGCGTTGACAAAGGCCTGAACGTTCGTGGCTTCCTGCGCGGGTGTAATGCCGGCCCAGGATTCTGCATCGCAGGTGCCGGTGGCAAAAGACCAGATCAGCGTCGAGTTCGGCATGGCGCTGGTCACCGGCTGGACCGTGCCCGTTACAGCCGATTGCTGCAGCCCGGTATTGAAGTTGGCGTTGAGTGTCACGTCCTTATACGCAGCAAAGATCACGCTGCCCGGCGGTGGCGGAGTTGGCGTCGGCGTGGCTTTGGGTGTAGGAGTGGGAGTTGGAGTAGGCGTCGGCGCGCCGGTGGTACAGGCAACGCCCGTAAACCACGGATCGCCGGAGCCTGCAGGACCGGCGTTGCCGGCAATCGTCGGATCCTGACCCTGGTTCCAGAATTGCGCAGTAAAGTTCAAACCATTCTTGCTGGCCTTGTTTCCGCCATTGCAACTGGTGGTGGAGGTATTGCAATAAGCAAGACTGGAATTCCATGCCGGAGCGCATGTGCCTCCACCGCCAGGCGGGGGCGTAGGAGTCGGCGTTGCAGTTGGAGTTGGCGTGGGCGTCGCAGTTGGAGTCGGGGTGGGCGTAGGCGCGCCGCTGACCTTTCCCCACAACGCTGGAACGTTGGGCGGCTCCCAGCCAACCTGGGAGGTGTGGGCCTGGATGCACTTGTATTCAACACTCTGATACATCACCAGTGCGCCTACTGCATAAGCGGTGTTGGGCGCCCAGTTAGGAATGGTTTGAGCGAATGACGTGGTGGATGTTAGGCACAGAACCAGTGCCGCACCCAGGATGCCGCTATAAATCTTTTTCATTGGCGGAGTCTCCTAATCTCTTTCTTCCAGCCTTCAATTGCTGGATAAGGATCCATTGCCATGGTGTGTTTCCGGCAAAGGATCTTGCCGGAGTCGGTCGGATACTGCTCGACGGGGTTGCGGTATGCATAGCGCGGGGCAGGAAGCACGCGCTAAAAAAACTCCAATACAGTAACACTTTTTTCATGAAACGATTCAATAAAATTTAATTAATCGATTCAATGACCAGCTCCAAAGTGGGAAACAGCAGCAAGCAATTTCAGGAGGAGCAAGGCGGTTTTCTCGGTAGAACCGAATCAGCGGACGTCGCTGCGGGTATCCCTGCCTGGCTTAGTGCTTGCAGCCATAGCAGAGAACGTGTAAACAGGATTGAGCTGAATCCGCTCTATGCCCACAGTCATCACCGCCTCGCGCCTCGTTACTCCGGTCGAATGGATTGAAGCGCCGATTGTCGTTGTGGAAGATGGGCACATCACTGCTTTACGGTCTCGCAATTCTGCGGAAATCCCTGCCGGCCGCCGACTTGATTTTGAGAATTTGATCCTGGCTCCCGGGTTTATCGATATCCACATACACGGCGGTGCAGGCAGAGATGCCATGGAGGCTGATGAGTCCGCCCTGGCACAGATTGAACGCCAACTCGTGAAGCATGGCGTCACAGCGTATCTGCCGACCACGGTCACAGCGCCTCACGAGAAAATTCTTGAAGCCTTAGACGGCCTTGGCAAGTCAATCGCCGTTGCAAATAAGAATCACGGCCGCGCGGCCCCTCTGGGCATTCATCTTGAAGGCCCTTTCATCAGCCATGAAAAATGCGGGGTGCATCCTACAAAGGATCTTCTAACGCCTTCCCCGCAAGCGCTCGACCGTTTCTGGCAGGCTTCTGCGGGGACCATCCGCATGATGACGATTGCTCCGGAGCTTCCGGGCGCGGCAGAAACAATTCGGCACGCTCAAACGCTGGGCGTTCACTCCAGCCTGGGGCATTCGAATGCCACTTATCAGCAGGCGCAGTCTGGAATTTCAGCTGGCGCTGATCATGCAACGCACACATTCAACGCCATGAGGGCGCTCGATCATCGCGATCCGGGCATTCTGGGCGCGGTGCTGGAGAATGACCAATTGACCGCCGACATCATCGCCGACGGAATTCACGTCCACCCGAGCGTGTTAGAGCTGTTCCTGCGCGCGAAAGGCGCTGACCGGGCCATCCTTATTACTGACGCAATCAGTGCAACGGGGATGCCGGACGGAATCTACAGTCTGGGCGGGCTTGAGGTGCAGGTGAGCAACGGTCGTTGTGAGTACCAGGGCAAATTGGCTGGCAGCGTTCTGACCCTTGATCGCGCGATCCGCAATGTGATGACTTTCGCTGGATGGCAACTCCAGCAGGCAATCAAGCTGGCAACGTTGAATCCCGCGCAGCGTCTGGGAATTTCCGATCAGCGAGGACTGCTGGCGACGGGAATGCGCGCTGATTTGGTTGTGCTTACGCCTGAAGGACAGGTGGTTCAAACCATCATTGGCGGGGAGATCGCGAATTGATGAATTTCGCGGAGAATCGAGTGTTCACCGGCAATCATTATCGATGCTTGATGTCTGTTCTGATGGCATTGATCGTCCTTTGCCCCACGCTCCACGGGAAAAACAAGCACCAGGGCCAGTTCGTTGGCTATTTCACTGAGGGCGGCGCGGCGTCCGGCAAGTATCCGGTAAAGAACATTGTGACCAGCGGCGCGGCGAATCTACTGACGCAACTGGACTATGCTTTTGGCCACGTAAAAGATGACCAATGCCAGATCGCGAACCGTGAGGTGGCGCTGGATCATGAGTACGATGCTGCTTCCAGCGTAGACGGAAGCGCTGACCCGCAGGGTCCCAACCAGTTGCGCGGCACTTTTCATCAGCTTCAAGAGCTGAAGCATCTCTATCCCAATCTGAAGATCCTGATCTCCTTCGGTGGCTGGGGACAGTCGGAGGGCTTTACCAGTGCGGCTGCGCCTGAGCATCTGCGCGATTTCGTCCGCTCCTGCGTGCAAACCTTCATTGCCGGCCACTTTGCTCCCGATATCGAAGGCCCCGGCATTTTTGACGGCATCGATATTGACTGGGAGTATCCGGTCGAGGGCGGTATCCATCAGGGGACTCCTGAGGACAAGGCAAATTTCACCGCTCTGGTAGCAGAATTCCGGCGTCAATTGGATGAGTTACGCCCCGGATATCTGCTCACTGCCGCCCTGCCCGCGGAGGAGGAATACTACAAGAATTTTGAGCTGAAGGAAATCAGCACATACCTGGATTACATTTCAATCATGGCTTACGACCTGCACTGGAACTCTGAACCAACAACAAACTTTCACAGCGCTCTATTTCATGATCGAGCAGACCCGTCCAAAGCTCCTCTTGACAAGCGCTATGGAGACTACGCTGTTCGCGGCTTTTTGCAGGCTGGCGTGTCGGCAAACAAACTTGTCTTTGGAGTGCCATTCTACGGCAAGGGATGGCAAGGCGTGAAAGATGCCAATCATGGACTGTATCAACCCGCGACCGCCCCGGCACAAACCGGCGGGAGCTATCGCGAATTGAAGGACCTGCCCCCAGAGGCCGACCGCAGATATTCATCCAAAGCTGTTACGTGCACAGTTTTGTTTAATTCAACATTTTGGAGCTATGACTGTCCACAGGCGCTGCACAAGAAAATGGCATATATCAGACATCATCATCTAGGCGGCGTGATGTTTTGGGAGCTAAGCCAGGACAGTCCAGATCTGGAGTTACTTCGTATTTTGAGTGGCAAATGAGTTGTACCGTGTTCGAACGATTGGAATCGGGATTCATCGGGAGGTCCAAAACACATTTTCGCGTAAATCAAATACTTCGCATGTGACTAAAATCACACCATTCGGCAATGCGCTGTTCGCGCCTCCCCGCGCGGCACATCGGCGTGTTTTTCAACTATCGCTGCTCGGAAGATTTGTAAAATTCAGAGTTGCTGAAACTAGGAATCGCATGTACGATGTAGCGCAGTTTTCCGGTCAACCCTAGCTTGGTTCCAAAGGTGCGGGTTGGTGTGTGTGCCCCAGTAGCCGTCGTTCCTAAAAAACTTGAG
>Ga0207663_10000664_pt1 | contig 15182 bp, 18 predicted proteins | sample LARL53metaG_FD_184346 | JGI IMG/M metagenome (GOLD analysis project Ga0207663, IMG submission 184346) | Corn, switchgrass and miscanthus rhizosphere microbial communities from Kellogg Biological Station, Michigan, USA - LAR L5-3 metaG... | ecosystem: Host-associated > Plants > Roots >...
GGCGCTCGTCGCCGCCGAGCTGGCGCGCCGCGACATCCATGTCTCGTTCGCCGACGACGGCCATGTGCCGAAACCCGCGACGATCGCCACGATGCACGCCCTGGGCGATGAGCTGCTGCCGGCGATCGCCGATTCAGGCGCCCTGCTGCGCTGGGTGAAAGCGCGTGGCACGCTGCGCGCGCAGGCGCGTGCGCTCGGCCTGCGTCATCACTTCTACTTCTTGCAGCCCCGCGGCGGGCTGACCGTCGGCCAGCTCGTGCTGGCGCGCACGGCCGGCGCCCAGCCGGTGAGCGGCGCCGTGCGCCTGAACGCGACCGGCGCGCTGCCTCAACGCCTCGCGCGGGCCGGCGAAGTGCTGGTCGTCACGCTCGACGGGTCCGCCGCCTCGGTGGCAGGGCTGGAGCGAATCGTCTCCTCGCTCGGTGGACGTGGGCTGGGGGCCGAGCCGCTCGCGTGGCTGATCGGCTCGCCGCCCATCAGGGCCAGCAACAGCGGCGAGCGCACCAGCAGCGCCGCGCCGGTCACGAGCAGTGCGAGCGAGAGCCCGAGCGGAACGCCGCCGAGCGGGGTGTCGTAGAAGCGCTCGTCGAACAGCAGCGGCGCGAACGCGACGGGCACGACCGTCTGCGTGACGAACACGATTGGCGCCACCTGGATCGCCGGACGCGCCTGCAGGGAGCTCGACTCGCTGAGCACGCCGACGGCGGAGGCGGCCGCCGTCGACAGGCCCCAGGCGGCGGCCACCAGCAGATGCCCGTGCGCGAGATCGTCGGAGGCGAGCTTGGTGGCGATTCCGCTCCAGCCGAACGCGAGCCCAGCGCTGACCATCGTCACCGACGCGGGCGAGCGGTGGATCGCGCGCAGCATGTAGGGCAGCAGGCTCGCCAGGCCGAGCCCGACGAGCACGAGCGTGATCGCCCAACGTTGGGAGGTGTGGCCCGTGCTGTTCGGGGGCGCGCACAGGCCGGCGCCGACCACGCCGATCACGATCGCCGCTATCGCCAGGTGCTCGTAGCGTCCGGCATGCTCGCCGAGCATCCGCTGTCCCAGGAACAGCAGGATGACCAGTCCGGTGGCAAGCGCGGGCTGTACCACCACCAGCGGCGCAAGCAGCAGCGCGATCACCTGCAACGGCCAGCCGAGGACCGACAGACCCGTGCCGAGCATCCAGCGCCCGCGCCTGACGAGCCCCCAGACCAGCGCCAAACGCAGGTGCTCCTCGTGAGGCGCATCCTTGGCGTCTTGCGCCTGCAGGGCGATCCCTAGGCTGTAGAGCGCAGACGCCCCCACCGCTGCCCCGATTCCCAGCACAAGCTCGACCATGTCCACGCACGATCATCGCACTCGCGCCTCTGGAACCGCGACCGTGGGCGCGCTGGCCGGTCTGGCGATGGGCAGCTATCTGCTGCCCGCGCTCGCCGGCGCCCGGCCCGTGTGCCTCCCGCGCTCACCGGCGCCGATCTCGCCGGCGCTGCGCCGGTCGTTGGGCGTTGAGGATCGCACGGCGAGCGGGCGCGGCTATGCACTGACCTTCGACGACGGTCCCCACGCGCAGGGAACTCCCGCGGTGCTCGAGATCCTCGCGGCCGCGGACGTGCGGGCGACGTTCTTCCTGGTCGGCGAGCAGGTCCGGCGCAATCCCGCGCTGGCGGGCGAGATCGTCGCCGCCGGTCACGAGATCGGGCTGCACTGCGACCGCCACCGCAATCTGTTGCGCTTGGCGCCGTGGCAGGTGCGCGCTGACATCGCGCGCGCGCAAGACACGATCGAGGCGGCGAGCGCTCGCGCGATCGCGCTGTACCGGCCGCCGTACGGCGTGCTCAACGCCGCGGCGCTGCAGCTCGCGCGCGCCCACGGCTGGCGCACGCTGCTGTGGAGCCACTGGGGCCATGACTGGCAGGCGCATGCGACGCCCGCGTCGATCGCCGCACGCGTGACCGCCGACGCCGGTGAGGGCTCGGTGCTGCTGCTACACGACGCCGACGACTACTCATCGCATGACTCCTGGCGGCGCACGGCCGCGGCGCTGCCGCGCGTGCTGGACACGCTTGCCCAGCGCGGCCTGCAGCCGGTCGTGCCCTGACTCGCATACGATCGCACCCTGACTCGCACGCTGTCCCGCGCCGATGGTCGCCGACCTCGGGTCCGGCGGATAACATCGACGGCTTGTCCAGCGCTGTGACGATCGACGCCGAGGGACCTGCCGCTACGGCGGTCCAGGCGCCCGCCCAGCCGGCTTCTGCCTCCTCGCGGGCGCGGACCTCACAGGCGCCCGCCACGCCCGCGCCGGCCACGCGCACGCGCTGGTGGGTGGAGGCGCTGGTAGTGGCCTGGCTGTGCTGGGTGTACGACGCGATCTCGAACTTCGCGCCGCTGCGCCTGCACACCGCGCTCAGCCACGGTGCCGGCGTGCTCGGGCTCGAGCGCACGCTGGACATCGACCCCGAGCTCGGGCTCGACCGTTGGCTGGCGGGCCATCACACCCTGGGACTGGTCGTGTCCGACTACTACGACAACGCCCACTTCCTCGTCACGCTGATCCTGCTGGGCTGGTTGTGGGCGCGCAGAGCCGACCTGTACAGGCCGCTGCGCAACACGCTCGTGCTGGTGAACGTGATCGGGTTCGTGGTCTTCTGGCTGTATCCCGTGGCGCCGCCGCGGATGCTCGCGGGGGAGGGCTTCCGCGACATCGCCGCCGTGACGCACGCGTTCGGCTCGTGGCACACCGGCACACTGGCCTCCGCCGCCAACCAGCTAGCGGCGATGCCCTCGCTGCACATCGCCTGGGCGGCCTGGTGCACGGTCGCGCTGTGGCGGGTCTCAACGCGTGTGTGGGTGCGTGTCCTGGCGCTCCTGTATCCGTGCATGACCGCATTCGCGGTGATGGCGACCGGCAACCACTACTTGCTGGACATCCTCGCGGGGCTCATGACGCTGGGCCTGGCACTGTGGATCGAGCGAATCATTTCTCGCAAAATCGGGCCAGCCGCTGTAGCGAGGGGGATTATCCTCTTCACGCAGGGTAGTTCTCGTGACGAATGTCACGAGACAACAGAGAAGTCTATCAGCTAGTACGCATAATCTTTGGGCGTGTCTACTAGGAGGACATCCCCTTCTTATATCGTCAGGAAGTTCGCGGTCTCGCTTGAGCCAGCAGATCAGCCGCACTACCGCGATACGGCGCTCAGCGACACCACGGCGATTCTCAAACACTGGGCAGTTGTTGCGCTTGTTGCTGCTGTGACTCTTGTTGCGTCGATCATTGCAGTGGTTGAATCTGAGCTGGACCTATTCCTCAAAGTCGTTCTTGCAGCTATTGGAGCAGGTGTTGGTGCCCTGATTGTTCTAGGGCCAGTGGTGTTCTTGGCCACGCTGACTGTAGCTCCCCATCGACAACGCAATCAGGCACGAGCTGAGGTTGAGCGGCTACGTGGGTCACGGTCCATGCTTGTGCATGAGTTCGATCGTTTCCTTGCATGGGCGCGCACGGCAAGACCCAGGGATCGAGGATCAATCGTCATGTTTGCAGAGGTAGGAAGCCCGGAGCAGCTTGCCAATCAGCAATCTATGCAGGAAGATTCGCAGGCAAAAGACTCGTGGCGTCGGCAAATCTTGAGCCGCTATCACATGGAGTTCTCTGCTCAGATCTTGGCACTACTTCGCCAGCCTGGGTCCGAGCAGCTTCAGGTTGATTACAGCAACGTCGTTACTGAACCCAAGGGACTTGATGATCTAGAGGAGATCAGAGGGGTTCTTGATCAACTAAGCCAGGCTAAGTAGCAAATCTCACAAACTATAACCCCTTGACACAGGGTCTTAGATCAGCTATGCTGTTGGTCTATGGGCTTCTTTTTGCGTAATTTGCGGGACTTTTGGGCCTCTTTTGTAGCGGCCTCGCGGACTTCTCTAGGGAACATTTTCTTGAGAGCTTGCTCTGTCGTCAGCTCGTGGGCTTTGGGCTTGTGTCTTGGCATAGGGGTTCTCTGATGGAGGGGATGGACTTACCGAAGCTCATCGAGCAGTTTAGCTCCGAGGAGAAGTGTCGAGCCTATCTCGAAGAGTTGCGCTGGCCCACTGGGCCGCAGTGCCCTCGCTGTGAGAAGCCGACGACAGTCTCACGGCTCGCCTCGCGCAATCAGTTCGAGTGCGATAAGTGCCGCTACCAGTTCAGCGTCACGGCTGGGACCTTGTTCCACGATTCTCACTTGCCTCTTTGGAAGTGGTTTCTCGCAGTATATCTGATGAGCGAGTCGAAGAAGGGGATTTCAGCTAAGCAGCTCCAGCGCATGTTGAAAGTGTCTTATAAGACGGCCTGGTATCTCTCGCATCGAATCCGTGATGCGATGGGTGATGATGAGCAGCCGCTTCTCAAAGGGACTGTCGAGGTCGATGAGACGTTGATTGGAGGCAAGCGCAAAGGATATGGAACTGGATATAGAGGAAACAAGGTCATAGTCGCAGGAGCAATTGAACGTGGAGGGGAGATTCGCCTGCGGTTGGTCCCAAACACGCGCAAAAAGAATCTTCAGGGATTTATCAAATCTACTGTTTCTGATGAGACTAAGAATATATATACAGATGAGTTGAAATCATATATAGGTATTGGTAACGAGAATACGCGCCATGAGACCGTCGAGCACTCCGAGGACGAATATGTTCGTGGGGACGTACACACCAACACGGTCGAGAGCGCGTGGAGCTTGCTCAGGCGCTCAGTCGTAGGGACCTACCATCAGATCAGCGTCAAGCACCTGCCAGCCTATCTTGACGAGATGGAGTTCCGATTCAACAGACGCAATAATCCCTATCTGTTTAGAGACATCTTGCTTGTACTACTTCACGGCGATGCTTTGCCCTACCACATCCTGATTGAGCGCACAGACCCTGGCGAGCGCCAGCGAGAGAACGATGCTCTCGTTAAACGCACCGCCAAGAGTCTGGCCAGAAAAGAAAGATCATCGACGTTGAAGAACTCCAAACAAAAACCCCGATCCAAGAATAAACAATTGGCAAAGTAGCCAAAAAGCAAGAACAGTCAATGCGATCATAGCTATTACAGCACAAGCAGTTACCTTTATAATCAAAGAAATCATTCTTAATCCCTTACAGCGTAAGAAACCTGAGTAAAGTCATAATCACATTTTGAACAGGATGTAAGACCCTTCTTTACTGAATGACCACAAGCAGGGCAGTCTCGGCGCTTAGGTCTCGTCATAAACCAAATCAAAGAAAAGAATACAAACCCAAAGAAGCCGATAAACAAGATCAGTGCTACACCAATCCCTGTTCCTGCATTGCTTGCTTCTTCACAGCTCTTTACGCTCAAGATTTCCGAGTGAGCACAACTTTGAGCGCTATGGTTAGCACCACTGATTCCTCCACCAATCGCCCAGGCCAGTATCAGAGCACACCACAAGATCACGACCCAGGTCATCTTGCGCCAATGGGGTCTACGAAGTCGCATCAGTTCCACACCATCCCCATTACCGCGATAGCAGGGAAGGCAGCAGGCCCTCCAAACATCAAAAGCAGAGCATCAATGATTGCCAAGCCGGTGCTCATATGTCCGATCATGTGGAGTCCTTTTCTTGAAGAGTCCTAGTTGCTGATATGAGCGCGGCATCATACAGATTTAGAACGCTATTGGCTCTGGACGCTTTTGGCTGTAGCGCAGACGATCATGGCTCATGGAGCCGAAGGAGCTTGTAGGCAAGAACATCCGCGCCAATCGCAAGCGTCTGGACATCACGCAGGAAGCTCTGGCAGAACGCTGCGGCTTGCATCCTGTGGAGCTGGGGCGCGCGGAGAGGGGAAAGCGCGATCTGCGAGTCTCGACGGTCGTCAAGATCGCCAAAGGGCTCGAAGTCCCCGCCTGTGAGCTACTGCGAGGGCTCTAGGCCGCTACACTACTTGGCCCCATTCCGTGGGGCTATAGCTCAATGGTAGAGCGGCGGCCTTTCAAGCCGCGTGTGTGGTGTCGGATCGTCTTGCCAAGGCCCCCGACCCACTCGATCTCAGTTCGATTCTGGGTAGCTCCAATAAGTCTTTGAAGAAGATACCAGAACATGATCTGAAACAAGATCATGTTGGACTACATGCTTGAGCAAGCTTAAAGCATCTTCCCTCAGTTTAAAACAGACTGTTGTCTGTATGAGGCGATTTCTTTAGGGATTGTGACGTTTGGTACGTAGCGCATTTAGACCCTGTATCAACGGGATAATCCCCGTAGCGAGTGTCACAAACTTGTTACGAAGTCGCAGAATAGGTAGACTGGACGGGTCACCACAGACGGTCGACAAGCGCTGACAGCGCGATAGACCATCTTCCGCCGCAACAACGCGCGCGGGCGAGTGCGTCTGTAGGGTGGCCAACCAGATGCCCGATTTCGAGGTCAACGAAGGCTACATCGAGGCCGGCCGCCGTCGCGCCGATATGCCCCTGCCCGATCGCTGGGTCGACGAACGCATCCCCGCGGATGAGCGCGTTTCCGGGGACGGGCACGTCGCGTCCGACAGCCGCGGCGCCATGCTGGAGAGCGCGCACCCGGAAGGCGTGGAGGGGTCGGCGCCCGGTATCGAGCCCGGGGCCGGCGAAAAGTCGCGCAAGCTGCCCGCGGAGACGCCGATCGTCCGCCGCACCAGACACCTCGCCGAGGGCCACCTCTCGGCAAGCGACGCCGCGCCTGCACGGCGCGTGGGGGTAAGGCTGATGGCGCGCCGGCGACGGCTCGCGCGGCGTGCCTGCCCATACGGCTGGCATGTGCGCGTGCTGGGAACGCCGCCACATCGTCGCCGGCACCTGTGGACGACGTGCCACGAATCGTCGATAACCGACGACGACCCCCGGATCTCTCCGAGCTGACATGGTCGCCATCCGCTATCTCGACGTGTGCCTGGTGCTCGCGACGGCGCCGTTCGTGCTGGCCGCGGGCCTGCCGACGTTCGGCTACCTGGTGGGGGCGTGCGCCTGGCTGCTGACGCGCGCCGGGATGGCGCTCGTGCACGAGCGGGCGTTGCGGACGGGTGACCCCAAGGTCAAAGCTGGGCTACAAGTGGCGGGCATGATGGGCCGCGTCTGGCTCGTCGTGCTGGCCGTGATCCTCGCCCGGTACGCGGGCGGCCGCGACGACGGGATCATGGCGGCCGGTCTGGTGCTGGCCGCGTTCACCGTCTACTTCGTGATGTCGCTCGTCACGCGCGGCGGCCGGGTGGGGAAGGCCGAGCCGGTCATCAGGTCGAGCCCGTCATGAGCCGCGTGCTGAGCACCACCAAACGCAAGCTGCTGGCGTTCGCCGGGGTATGGCTGGGGGGCGTGGTCGTGCTCGTCGTCGTGTACGGGTTTCACGGCACCCGCAACAGCAGCTTTGAGCCGCAGAACGAGTTCAAGCTCGACAACTGGGTCCACCTCGGAGTGTTCTCGATCAACAAGGCCGTGCTGTATCTCGTGCTCGCCGCGACGCTGACGAGCGTGACGATGATCTGGATCGCGCGGCGCATGCAGCAGCGGCCCAACAAGGTGCAGACGGCCGTGGAGGCTCTGTATCAGTTGATGCACGAGAACATCACGGGCGGCAGCATGGACGAGAAGATGGCGGCGAAGTGGTTTCCGTTCATCGGCGCTCTGTTCCTGTTCATCCTGTTCTCCAACCTGATCGGCTACATACCACTGCCGACCAACACCGAGCACGAGATCACCGTGTTCGGCGTGCAGATCCCGTCCTTCTCGCTGTACGCGGCCACCGCCAACCTCTCGATCCCGCTGGTGCTCGCGCTCGTGGTGTTCGTCTCTTACACCGTCGAAGGAGTGCGCGCCAAGGGCCCGATCGGTTACCTCAAAGGACTGATCCCGGGCGGTGTCACCGGCGGCATGGCCGTCGCCCTGTTCTTTCTCGAGGTGCTCTCGAACCTGATGCGCCTGCTGTCGCTGACGATCCGTCTGTTCGCCAACATCCTGGCGGGCCACCTGATTATCCTGTTCATGGCGGGAGCGCTCGCCGTGATCTTGGGTGTCGCCTGGCTGGGCTGGTTCACCCTGCCGTTTGGCATCCTTCTGTTCGCCTTCGAGGTCGGGCTCGTCGCGGCTCTGCAGGCGTTCATATTTGCCACGCTCACCGCCATCTACCTCGGCGGCGCCGTCGCCGAGCATCACTAAAGCCGACCAAATCGCCATAAAGGAGTGAATGTGCACATAGCCCTCATAACTTTGCTCGCGGCCGCGACCGAAGAAACCGCCAAGGCCGGCAAGTCGATCGGCCTCGGGGTCGGTGGTGGCCTCGGCGCCGTCGGCGCGGGCGTTGGCATCGGGATCATCTTCGGCAAGGCCATCGAGGCGATCACCCGCCAGCCGGAGATGCGCGACGAGATCACCCAGCTGCAGTGGCTCGGGTTCGCGCTGACCGAGGCCTGCTTCTTCTACGGGCTCGTGGCCGGCCTGCTGGCCGCGTTCATCGTCTAGGGAGACAGGGCACGTGATGCTCGCATCGAACGGCAGCTTCCTGATCAAGCCGGGCGTCGGGTTGATGGTGTGGACGCTGCTCGTGTTCGGCATAACGATGCTGCTGCTGTCGAGGCTTGCGTTCCCGCGCATCTCAGAGGCACTGGGGCGTAGACAGAAGGTGATCGAAGACTCGATCGACTCGGCCGAGCGCACGCGCAAGGAGGCGGACGAGCTGCTGGCCGAGTACCGCGAGCGCCTGAAGGAGGCCAGGGCGCAGTCGGATGAGATCGTCCAGCGCGCGCGCCAGACCGCGGAGGCGCATGAGCACGAGGCCAAAGAGCAGGCGCGGCAGATCGCCGCCGAGGCGGCCCAGCGCGCCGAGCGTGACATCGAGGCGGCGACCGAGCGGGCGATCGACGGGATCCGCCGGGAGGTCGCCGATCTGACGATCATGGCGACCGAGAAGGTGACGCGCAAGACGCTCGACGACTCCGACCAGCGGCGTCTGGTCGAGGAGGCGTTGGGCGAGCTGGACTTCTCGGGCCTGTCATCCGGCGCGAGCAACAACTGATGGAGGAGCTCGCCCGAGTATACGCCCGCTCGCTGTTCGAGGTGGCCGAGGAGCAGAGCAAGGTTGACCTGCTGCGTGAGCAGCTCGGCCAGTTCGCCGACGCGCTGGAAGAAAACCGTGAGCTGGCGGTGTTCTTCTTCTCGCCGTACTTCTCGACCGCCGAGAAGCAGCAGGCGCTGAGCGGGCTGCTGGACGGCGCCGACGAGGCGTTCATGGGGTTCCTGAAGCTGCTGATCGAAAACCACCGAATGCCGGTGATATTCCGCGTCAGGCGCGAGTACGAGCGGCTGTGGGCGAAGGCGAACAGGATCCTGCCCGTGCAGGTGACGAGCGCGATCGCGCTGGACGAGGCGACGACCGCGAGCATCGGCTCGAGCATCGGCGAGAGCACGGGCCGGCACGTGGAGCTGAGCGCCGAGGTCGACCCCGACATCCTCGGCGGGATCGTCGTCAGGGTGGGGAACTCGATCCTCGACGCGTCAATCAGAAGCCGACTGGAGCAGCTGCGCAAGCAGGTGGCGTCAGCCGCCGCCTGAGCGAATCGCGAATCGACGACAAGGAGCCGATCGAAACAGCCATGCAGATCAACCCAGACGAGATAACGAGCATTCTCAAGAGCCGCATCGCCGGTCTCGGCGCGGGCGAGGCGGAGCTGACCGAGGTCGGCACGGTGCTGTCGGTCGCCGACGGCATCGCGCGACTGCACGGCCTGGAGAACTGCATGTCGTTCGAGATGCTGGAGCTGCCGCACGGCGTCACGGGACTGGCGCTGAACCTCGAGTCAGACAACGTCGGAGCGGTGCTGTTCGGCGAGTGGGAGCGGATCTCGGAGGGCGACACGGTCAAGCGCACCGGCCGCCTGCTCGAGATCCCCGTCGGCGAGGCGCTGCTGGGGCGGATCGTCGACCCGCTGGGCCGGCCCCTGGACGGCAAGGGCGAGATCCACACGACCGAGACCCGTCCGGCGGAGTTCAAGGCGCCGGGCGTGGTCCAGCGCCAGCCGGTGACCGAACCGATGCAGACGGGACTGAAGGCGATCGACGCGATGATCCCGATCGGACGCGGCCAGCGCGAGCTGATCATCGGTGACCGCCAGACCGGCAAGACGGCGATCGCGATCGACGCGATCATCAACAACCGCGACACGGGCGTGGTGTCGGTGTACGTGGCGATCGGCCAGCGCATGTCCACCGTGGTCGCGCTCGCGCAGACGCTGGAGGAAAACAACGCGCTCGAGAACACGATCATCGTGGCGGCGAGTGCGGACGAGGCGGCGCCGATCAAGTTCATGGCGCCCTACGCGGGTTGCGCGATGGGCGAGCACTTCCTCTACAGCGGCCGCCATGCACTGTGCGTGTATGACGACCTCACCAAGCACGCGTACGCCTACCGCCAGATGTCGCTGCTGCTGCGCCGTCCGCCCGGCCGCGAGGCCTACCCGGGCGACGTGTTCTACCTGCACTCGCGCCTGTTGGAGCGGGCGGTGAAGCTCAACGACGAGCTGGACGGGGGCTCGCTCACGGCGCTGCCGATCATCGAGACGCAGGCCGGCGACGTGTCGGCGTACATCCCGACGAACGTGATCTCGATCACCGACGGGCAGATATTCCTCGAGCCGAAGCTGTTCTACTCGGGCGTACGCCCCGCGATCAACGTCGGCATCTCCGTCTCGCGCGTAGGTGGCAACGCGCAGATGGGGCCGATGAAGAAGGTCGCCGGACGGATCAAGCTCGAGCTGTCGCAGTACCGCGACCTCGAGGCGTTCGCGCAGTTCGGCTCGGACCTGGACGCGGACACGCAACGGACGCTTGCGCGCGGGGAGCGGATCGTCAAGACGCTCAACCAGAACGAGCGGGCGCCACTGGCGGTGGAGGATCAGACCGTGCAGATCTACGCGGCCACGAACGGGTTCCTCGATCGGTTGAACGTCGAGCGCGTGGTCGAGTTCCTGCTCGGGTTGACCGAACGGATGCACGCCCAGCACTCAGACGTGCGCGCGAAGATCGCGGGCGGCGACTGGTCTGATGAGACCCAGCAGGCGCTGCACGGCGCGGTCGAGGGGTTCGCCGAGGACTTCGGCTACGACCTCGACGAAGAAGGCCAGCCGCTGGAAGAGGTGGCGACCGTCTAGATGGCCTCACAGCGCGACGTCAAGAACCGGATCGGCTCGGTCAAGAACATCCAGAAGATCACGCGCGCGATGGAGATGGTCGCGGCCGCGCGGCTGCGCCGAGCCGAGCAGCGGATCGCGGCGCTGCGCCCGTACGCGGACGCGCTGCGGCGGATGACCCGCCAGGCCGCGCTGGACGCCGGCGCCGAGGCCGCCCGGCTGCCGCTGCTGAACGAGCGGGAGACGACCAGTGGCGTCGGGCTGTTGCTCGTGACGGGCGACAGAGGGCTCGCGGGCGGGTTCAACTCGCAGGTGATCCGAGCGGGTATGCGCGCGGGGACGGAGATGGGAGACCAGGGTCTGCAAACGGTCTGGTACGCGACCGGGCGACGGGGAGTGTCCTCGCTGACGTTCAGGGGACGCGAGCTGAGCGGCGCGTACACGGGGTTCACCGACAAACCGGCCTACGCGGACGCACGTGAGATCGCGGCAGCGCTGATCGAGGCGTACACGACCGGCGCGGTCGATCGGGTCGAGATCATCTACAACGCGTATGTGTCGCCGCTGACGCAGGAGGTCACGCGCGAGACGCTGCTGCCGCTGTCGCGCGCGACGATCGCCGGCGAGGAAGATCGGGACACCGACGAGGCCGCGGGCGCGCCGGGAGCAGCGAGCGCATCGGGGTCCCGGCCCGGGGCGGCAAGCGGGCGCGAGGCCGGTAGCCCGAAGGCCCTGGTCGAGTACGAGCCGGACGCGGAGGAGATCCTAAGGCGGCTCGTGCCAGACTATGTGGAGACTTCGATCTACCGTGCGCTGGTCGAGTCGGCCGCGGGGTTCTTCGGCGCGCAGATGACCGCGATGCGCAACGCCTCGGAGAACGCCGGGGAGATCATCACCGATCTGACGCTGGAAATGAACCGCGCCCGGCAGGCCGAGATCACGCAGGAGATCATGGAGGTCGTAGCCGGTGCGGAGGGCCTGAGCTAGGCCGAGGTGGGAGCCGGCCAGGCCTGAGGGTGGAGCTGGACACAAGAACTTCAACAGAGAGATAAGGGAGAATCAAGACCAATGGCAACCAGCACCACAATCGAGCCCGCCGACGCCCCCGAGCGCGCCGACGCCACCGGCAAGCGCAACGTCGGGCGCATCGAGGAGATCCAGGGCGTCGTCATCGAGGCAGTGTTCGCCGACAAGCTGCCCGAGATCAACCACGCGATCACGGTCGCCCGCCCCGCGGCCGCCGCCGCGGAGGAGGCGCCGGGCATCAGCACCGAGGGGGCACCGCGCCCGGACGGCGTGGTCGGGAGCGTGCTCGTGTGCGAGGTCCAGCAGCACCTCGGCGACGATCGCGTGCGCGCGGTGGCGATGGACACGACCGACGGGCTCGCGCGCGGTGCCGAGGTGATCGACACCGGCGGCCCGATCACGGTGCCGGTGGGGGAGGCGACACTGGGGCGGATATTCAACCTGCTGGGAGAGCCGATCGACCTCGGCGAGGAGCTGCCGGCGAACACCGAGCGACGGGGAATCCATCAGGACGCGCCGCGTGTGGAGGACCTGACGCCGACGACGGAGATGTTCGAGACTGGCATCAAGGTGATCGACCTGCTCGCGCCGTACGCAAAGGGCGGCAAGGTCGGCTTGTTCGGCGGCGCGGGCGTCGGCAAGACGGTGTTGATCCAGGAGCTGATCCACAACCTCGCCAAGGAGCACGGCGGGCTGAGCGCGTTCTGCGGCGTGGGTGAGCGCTCGCGCGAGGGCAACGACCTGTGGCTGGAGATGAAGGAGTCGGGCGTCATCGACAAGACGATGCTCGTGTTCGGCCAGATGAACGAGCCGCCCGGGGCGCGCATGAGGGTGGCGCTGTCGGGGCTGACGATGGCCGAACACTTCCGCGACGAGGGTCAGGACGTGCTGCTGTTCGTGGACAACATCTTCCGCTTCGTCCAGGCCGGCTCCGAGGTGTCGGCGCTGCTCGGACGGATGCCCTCGCAGGTGGGCTACCAGCCGACGCTGGAGACGGAGATGGGCCAGCTGCAGGAGCGGATCACCTCGACCAGACAGGGCTCGGTGACCTCGGTGCAGGCGATCTACGTGCCCGCCGACGACCTCACGGACCCGGCGCCGGCATCGGTGTTCGCCCACCTGAACGCGACGACGGTGCTGTCGCGGGCGATCTCCGAGAAGGGCATCTACCCGGCCGTCGACCCACTCGACTCGACCTCGACGATCCTCAAGGCGGACATCCTCGGCGAGGACCACTTCCGGGTGGCCAACCGCGTCAAGGAGATCCTGCAGCGCTACAAGGAGCTGCAGGACATCATCGCCATCCTCGGCATCGACGAGCTCTCCGACGAGGACAAGCTGACGGTGCAGCGCGCGCGCAAGATCGAGCGGTTTCTGTCGCAGCCGTTCAACGTGGCCGAGCAGTTCACGGGCACGCCCGGCGAGTACGTGCCGATCGCAGAGACGATCCGCGGGTTCGACGAGATCATCGAGGGCAAGCACGACGAGGTGCCCGAGAGCGCGTTCTTCCTGAAGGGCACGATCGAGCAGGTCGTCGAAGCCGCGAGCAAGGACTAGCGAGGCGCCTCGTGGCCAGAGCCAAGTTCCCGGTCGAAGTGCTCACCCCCGAGGGTGCGGTGTTCGACGAGGAGGTCGAGATGGTCTCGACGCGCACGAGCGCGGGCTCGGTCGGCATCTTGGCCAATCACGAGCCGGTGCTGGCGATCCTCGAGGAGGCCGAGCTGCGGCTGTATCGCTCCGAGACCGACGTCGTGCGGTTCAAGCAGGGTGAGGGTTACCTGCAGTTCGCCGAGAACCGCGCGCTCGTGCTCGTGCAGGAGGCCACCGCGGCCGGCACCGACTGAGGCGCATCGGCGAAAACATGATCAGACCAGGTCAACCAGGTCTGATATGCTGGGGACATGCTGAAGACCGAGGCCATAACCGTCACTGAGGCGAAAACACAGCTGTCGCGCTTGATCGAGCGTGCGGCGAACGGTGAGGAGATCGTGATTCGTCGAGGGCAGTCGCCCGTCGCCAAGCTCGTCGGCTACGCCGAACAGCCCAAGCGTCGCAAACTGGGCGACCTGCGTGGGCAGATCTGGATGAGCGACGACTTCGATGAGCCGGACGAGGAGATCGAGCGCATGTTCGGAATGCGCGATTGAACGGGCTGCTGCTCGATACCCACGCGCTTCTGTGGGGACTCGGGGAGGTGGATCGTCTCTCGCCCGCTGCACGTGAGGTGTTGAGTGCCGGCGTGATACCGGCCCATGTGAGCGCGGCGAGCATCTGGGAGATCGCAATCAAGCAGGCATCTGGCAAGCTTCACGCGCCGGAGGATCTCCTCAGCCGTATTGCGGCGGCAAAATTCGATGAGCTTGCGGTCAGCTTCAGGCACGCAATGACCGCCGGGGCGTTGCCTCCCCATCACGGCGACCCGTTCGACCGGATGATCGTCGCGCAGGCCCAATGCGAGGGACTCACCGTCGTGACCCGCGACGGGCGAATCGCCGCCTACGGCGTGCCGGTCCTGTGGTAGATCGTTAGCCTACCTCTCGCATGAGCATCTCATTCGCCTGCCCGACTTCATGACTGCGGCCTCACCCGAACGCGAGCCGGTCGGGGTCATCGGCACCGGCTACGTCGGGCTGGTCACCGCCGCCGGGTTCGCGGAGCTGGGCAGCGACGTGTGGTGCGTCGACATCGACGCCGCCAAGATCGAGCGACTGCGTCGTGGCGAGGTGCCGATCTATGAGCCGGGACTGGAGGAGCTGCTGGCGCGCAACACCGAGCGGCTGCACTTCGCCACCGATCTGGGTCCGGCGCTGGAGCACGCGCGGATGCTGTTCGTCGCCGTCGGCACGCCGCCGACCCACTCCGGCGACGCGGACCTCTCGGCGGTGCATCAGGTCGTCGACTCGATGCCCGCGAGCGACGGGCACGCGCTGGTGATGAAGTCGACGGTCCCGTGCGGGACGGGGTTGAGCATCAAGCGGGTGTTCCGCGACGAGGGCAAGTCGTTCAGCTACGTGTCGTGCCCGGAGTTCCTGAAGGAGG
>Ga0207663_10000667_pt1 | contig 15164 bp, 11 predicted proteins | sample LARL53metaG_FD_184346 | JGI IMG/M metagenome (GOLD analysis project Ga0207663, IMG submission 184346) | Corn, switchgrass and miscanthus rhizosphere microbial communities from Kellogg Biological Station, Michigan, USA - LAR L5-3 metaG... | ecosystem: Host-associated > Plants > Roots >...
GGAAATAAGAAATGTAATACGAAAAAAATTACGTCACCAAAATTAGTAGATTTTACTACTCTATTCCGAATTCAAATTAAAATATCCCGGTAACAGGTGAAATCAGATGACAGCAGAGGGTAACTAGAAGGTAGCAAAGATAATAATACTAGCAACAGATGGTAGCATTTAGAATCTGAAAAACACCCAACTTGACTGCAAGTGAGCAAAGATCAGTAAATTTAAATTGATATGACAAAGGTTCAGCTTTCAACATGGCTGAAAAGATGTTTCAATATAGACATCTCTTACTTAGAATTGGTTCAATCACATTTCTTACTGGTCTTGCTATTTTTACCATATCTACCGCATTTCATGCTTCCAGAGAAGATCCAACCAACCACCTACGCGTATTTGCAGAATATGCCAATAGCCCACCATGGATAGCTGCTCATATAGGCCAGTTTGTAGGAGAAATTATAATTTTTGCTGGAGGATTTGTAGCTCTATTCCGTTTGCTTGTACAGTCAGAATCTATGACATTTTCTGTACTTGCTTGGATTGGATTTAGTACAGCAATTATAGCAGCAAGTACGCTTTCTATTCTCCAGGCTGTAGACGGCATAGCACTTAAGCGTGCAGTAGACTCTTGGGTCATTGCACCTGCTGGAGAGAAAATGGCAGCATTTAGAGTTGCAGAAGGAATTAGATGGTCTGAGGTCGGGATTAACAGTATATATCGCATTCTGCAAGGTACTGTGGCAATAGTCTTTGGTGCTGCAATTACACTTAGTCCTGTATTTGGAAGATGGATTGGTGCAATAGGGATATTTACAGGAGCCGTTACGATTGCTGCTGGCATAGAGGTTGCTTATGTAGGCTTTGCGTCTTACAGCAATATTGGGTTGGGTGCAAATTGGTATAGCAACATTTGGGTAGGTATTCTAGGCGTTTTTATGTGGCGAAAAGCCATGTCAAAGACAATAACTGTATAACCTATAGCATAAGAAAGGTATGAAAAAATTGTTTCTTTTTTTGCTATTACTACTCCACTCTCATCCTTGATCTTTTCTATTCTTTTCTCCCAAAATGGCTTCTTGTAAGCCTATCATCCTTCTAACTATGTTGGCAGTTCCTAGACAAAAACCAGCATAACGATTATTAGCCGATACTATTGTAAGATCCTCCTAGAATTGTCTTCATTTTTTTACACTACTACATCTGGCATTGGATAGACCATATTATATTGCAATGAGAGCTGTCTTCATCTTCCTAATCTCATCACCTCTAACAAGAAGTGGTTATGTAATTGCATTACACTTCAAATGAAACTAGTTCGTATATAGTTGATAGTATATCATATAGTATGAAAACCAATACAGGTCTGGCCTTTGGAGTAATTATACATATACCTCAATACAACTCGCCTGACAATAGATCCAATGCCAATACTATCATTTAATTCATTATTTCTCTGTGCTAACGATCACCTAGATCTGTGCCATACCTCCATCTGCACATAGTTCTATACCTGTGATATAGCTGCTGTCATCTGATGCCAGAAATGAGACGGCTTTGGCGATTTCATCAGGACTTCCCATTCTACCTATGGGCACGGCGGCTACAAGGTTGGCCTTTATCTGATTAATTTCTTCCTCAGTCTGAGATATGTTATCGAAGATGGGTGTGTCGATTGGACCAGGACTTATAGTGTTTACACGGATCTTGCGATGTTTTAGATCCACAGTCCATGTACGAGCAAATGACCGTACGGCAGCTTTACTTGCACTGTAAACAGATGTACCGCCCCCTCCCTTGGATGCACCAACTGAACCAGTTAGAATAATTGAGCCACCATCATGAAACAAGGGAAGTGCTTTTTGCACAGTGAATAAAAGACCTTTCACATTAACGCTAAAGATTTTGTCAAAGTGTGCTTCTGTGATTGTCCCCAATGGAGCGAACTGGCCTACACCAGCATTTGCAAACAGAATATCGATACGACCCTTCTGTTCTCCCACTACGGCATACAACCGATCAAGATCTGCCATATTGGAGACATCGCCTTGGACACCACTGATATTGTTTCCGCCGATCTGCTTTACTGCTGCATCAAGTTCGCTTTGACGACGACCGGTGATGAAAACATATGCACCTTCTGCTACAAATCTTTGTGCCGTAGCAAGTCCCATACCACTGTTCCCACCGGTGATGACTGCAACTTTATCTTTGAACCTCTCCATGATCTTTGTTTGGGGTTGTTGGATTTTTAAGTTTGCAAGTGATAAGTGAGATACCTACCTACTCTTATTATGCACAAGTGTAGCTGGTAAATATATATAATTGGTATAAAGCGCATAGGTCACAAAACGCATTAAGCTTTCCTATCATGAGCATCAAAATGGAACACCCATTCAAATGGATAGAGAATGGATGGAGAATAGACAAAGTGCAAGAGCTTTGCAGCAAAGGCTACAGCCAAAGAGAGAGGTATCACAAGCATTGCAAGTTGGATAGGCTACAGTAAATAGAGATGTATCATATCTAAGGCATCAGGCTAAAGCTAACATCAAAAGATACATTGATGAAAGACTTCCAGAAGAATATGGGAAATGTCTTGTTGGGTTGAATGCAATTACAAAGGCGATGTATTAACAGATGCGTATATCAGAAATGTGCATAATGCTCCGTGAGCTTTGTTTTGATTAAAGTTATGGACAACGTCGTTATAAATAGGATCTAAGCAGGGCCCTCCAATTACACCATTGCATACATGGATTGTTACATTGGATGTAGTAGTTGCGACCATAAAAAATAGAGAAGCAGGTTGCTTGTTGGCTAAAATATCTTTATATCATATCGCACTGGGGCTGTCATGACAACAACGCAATTTAGCTCTGAAACACATAGTCAGTATAAAGCGAAGGGGTATGCTGCTGCGAATGCCAAATCACCACTTGCTCCCATTACGATCCCTCGACGCGATCCAGGTGAACATGATGTTCAGATTGAAATCCTTTTCTGCGGTATCTGCCACTCTGACCTCCACACCGTTCGCAGCGAGTGGAGTGCTATGCCTACTGTCTACCCATGCGTTCCTGGACATGAGATCGTTGGCCGTGTCACCAAGATCGGCTCCGCAGTCGCCAAGTTTAGACCCGGCGACATTGCTGCAGTCGGCTGCATGGTTGACTCGGATGGCAACTGCCCTGAGTGCCAGGCTGGTCTTGAGCAGTATTGTCCGCATATGACCCTCACCTACAACTCTCCAGACGTGCATCTTGGAGGCATCACCTATGGTGGCTATTCTGATAGTATTGTGGTCAAAGAGCACTTTGTCCTACGGGTTCCTTCCAACCTGAATCTAGCTGGAGCTGCACCTCTCTTGTGCGCAGGAATTACAACATACTCGCCTATGCGACATTGGGGTGATAATGAAGGTAAGAAGGTAGGTGTGGTAGGTCTTGGTGGGCTAGGTCACATGGCAGTAAAGATTGCACATGCGCTTGGAGCACATGTCGTAGTCTTTACCACTTCACCCAACAAAAAAGAAGACGCCCTACGCCTAGGTGCAGATGAAGTAGTTATTTCGCGAAATACCGATGAGACGAGTAAGCACGTAAACAGCTTCGACTTCATCCTCGACGCTGTCTCTGCAGAACATGATATTAACGCATACCTACAATTACTGCACCGCGATGGCAACATGACCCTTGTTGGCGCACCAGACAAGCCTCATGCTGTAGCAGCCTTTAGTCTTATATTCAAGCGTCGCAGTCTCTCTGGCTCTAATATCGGAGGTATCGAAGAAACACAGGAGATGCTTGACTTTTGCGGCAAAAATAACATCACCGCTGATGTAGAAGTCATCCCAATACAGAAGGTTAATGAGGCTTATGAGAGAATGTCTCGTGCGGATGTAAAGTATCGCTTCTCCATTGATATGGCTTCCCTCAAATCACAGTAACATTGCGTTGCAAACGATCGAGCTATCCCTGAATGGCGATCACAAGACCACCCATTCGATGGAAAAGATAAGCTACAAACAATAAAGTCCAAAGGGCGCAATGAGAGGTGCGAATGTTTTTGTGGACGACCTGACCTAGTGATTGCATCTTGAAGGGAAAACGATACAGAAGCGCAAACTAGGAAACAGCAATCTGGAAGTCTCAGCCATTGGGCTTGGCTGCATGGGAATGAGCCATGGCTATGGGCCAGCTGCAGACAAGAAGGAGATGGTTGCTCTTGTACGCAAAGCAGTCGAACGCGGCATCACATTTTTTGACACAGCCCAAGTCTATGGTCCGTTTACAAACGAAGAGCTCGTGGGAGAAGCCCTAGCTCCATTTAACGGACAAGTAGTGATAGCTACAAAGTTCGGGATCAAAATTGATGCCAGTGGGCAGCAGGTTGTGGATAGTAATCCCGAGTACATCAAGCAGAGTGCTGAGGACTCGCTTAGTAGACTTAAGGTCGATGCCATAGATTTGTTCTATCAACACCGTGTCGATCCGCAGAGTATTATGGAACATTGAAATCTTCTGGCATTAGTTGGTCAGTACTGTTAAGGGAACAGGATACTAACCTCCTCCACCCGCTCCCATTCCTCCACCTGTTGATTCTACCTCTAATTCTTGTAATTCCTTATCTTCTTTGGATTTTACTTTAGTAATTGGTTTCAATATCTCTTTCTTGATATCCTTTTCTTCTTCCATTCTGGTACTAGTTTAACAAATCATAATAATTATGTTTTTAATAACAACAATTTCTAATTTCTTTAACCATTATGATTGTAGTATAAGAAAAACGTTGCACGACCATCTGGAGAGATTATAGTTAACAAAAATTGAAAAAAGTTACGGGGATGATGCTTATAAAAACAAGAAAAAAATTCTACATGGGATAATGAACATTCACAATTTTGCTGTTGGTGATTGTCCACATACATAGGCCTGAGTGACACTAGTCCTGACTTGTTTGATGCAGAAATGAAGTATCTGCATGATAATGGTTTTAAGGTTTACACAATGGCCAATATTAGATACAATCATTGTATACAATCGCTGCTACAATGATTTAGGACTAACACCAGAATATCAGTTTCCTACATTACTACTATGTTAAGCAGTATATTTAAGTAGAGTAGTACTTTCTAAGATAGAGTATATAGGTATGAGTAAAACAACAGGGCCTGATGGTGTGATGCAAATCTATCCTGACAAACCTGGTCGTAAGCAGGTCTACATGGGAAATAACGCCGACAGGCAGATATTCAATGTTTCATACGGCAGCGGATCTGTGCTGCCATACGAGCAAAAACAGGAAGGATCCCTTGTATTTTACAACACAACAGGTAGCAAGATAACTTACAATAGCGGCAGTCCTCCTGGAAGAACTACCAGAATTGATGTATACCCAGCTAAAGGACTATATCAAAACAACACACAATATGCTTGGAATAATCTACCAAATAATGCTAACTTGCCATACTTATTCAAACCACCGCCTGATACGATCCTCAATGAAGAGTTTACAACTTTCATCAGAGTCCATGGAGATTTGGGCACTCATCAGGCCTATTCTCACAAGCTAGGTGGTAGAAATGACGATAGTATTCGTTCTCTGATAGAGATGGTTTATCCCACCGCAACACATAGCACTATACAGGTCAACTATAACTATGCCCATTTTCCATACGTAAATGCAAAACCAAATCTATTTGGTAGTCCTCTAAAGATAGCTGATAATGGAAAATGGATTGGAGTAAAGACTATTCACTGGGTAAATCCAGATGGGAAGTCTTCACACTGGGAAATGTGGTATAACTTGGAGCCATTTGATAGCACAGGCAAGCCGCAGCATGACTGGCAGCTTGGAGCAACATTTGAAGACCATGGTACTATAAGCTATGCAGTAAATGGGGTTCCAGTACCACTGATTTGGGCTCAAGAAAAAAGCGTCTGTAGAGTAGACGGCTTCCAAAACGTAGATTTTTGCCTTTTCTCTGATAGGGAAATAGACCCAACCGCACAGCCATCAACACAAAAACCAGCTAAAGCAAAAAAAGCAGAGATACCCACAGATCAAGGTTTCACAGTACTAGAAGCTGATCCACTTGAAAGCGTAGAGGAAGCAGCAGAGCGAGAGAAAATACAAAAACAAACTAGTTAACATATATACTCATTTTCTTTCCATACATGTTCTATTTCTCCATACAAGTTTTGCTGAACTCTCCAGTTTTGGAATTATAATCTCCTCTATCGTTTGTTAAAGATCATAAGACAAATCTTCCCGTCATTCTGGCCTGATATGTTGGAAAGCAATCTGATAGAAAAGATCTTCACAAGATAATAATTGAAGATCCAAATTTCTATGATATATTGTGCGGATTCGAAAGTATTACAACAATTCACCTTACTCATTAAATCTTAAATGAACAATATTCTTACTGATTGTCCTTTCGAATTTTTTGTCGGAAGCTTTTAATAAAAAGCTAGTGCAAGCTCCGACATATGTGAAATAGAATTCTTTTATTGAAGGACTATCTATCTAGTGTTAGCCATAAGACTTTCAGAGTAATGGTGCAGGCAGAGCCAGCCAGCTGAATTTTAATCTATCCCAGTTAGCATAAGTTTCTAACTAAAACTTGCAGGTACTTTAGTTGGTTGAAGATTTAGCATATCTTAGTTGGATTTGTGATTACATTTCTGGCGTTAGAAGTAGCATGGCATATTATAGGATGCAAATTCAAGGATGAGACAATAAGTTCAAGCATAACAGCAAAGCAACTCAAATATTTGGCTTGATAAGTTATAGTAGAAGGTATTGATATAAGTATATGAGACCTGTCTTGCTTACGGTGGACGACGATCCACAAGTAGTTAGGGCTATTGAACGTGATTTAAGCCGGCAATATGGTAAGCGCTTTCATGTTCTTAAAGCAGAATCTGGTCAAAAAGCTCTTGAACTGTTAAAACATCTAAAATTACGAAATGAGACCTTGGCACTACTCTTAGTCGACCAAAGAATGCCACATTTGTCAGGAGTAGCTTTCCTAGAGCAGGCCATGAATATATTTCCAGAGGCTAAGCGTGTATTGCTTACAGCCTATGCGGATACAGAGGCTGCTATAAGATCCATTAATAAGGCTAAAATTGATTATTACTTGATGAAACCATGGGACCCACCAGAAGAACACCTATACCCAATACTTGATGACCTATTAGATGACTGGTGGGCTTTGACCAAACCCCCATTTGAAGGAATTAGGATTATAGGATTAAGATGGTCATCAAAATCTTACGATGTAAAGTATTTCCTAGCGAGAAATGGCATACCTTATCAATGGCTGGATATAGAGGCCAGTGAAGAAGCTCACCAATTGGTTTCTTATCTTCAATCAACTCGCAAGAACGATGGTTCTAGATATACTTCTACTGTTTCCACAACAGCAACTTCTAGTAGCTCATTTTCTATTCTTGATAATAAAAAAGCTGATAATAATGACAGCAGTATATCCTCTACTAGATCAGAATCTTCGTCATTTTATACGTCCTCTTTGAGTCTACCAGTTGTAATTTTTCCTGATGGCTCATATATCGAGGAACCATCTAATTCAGAGCTTGCAGAAAAAATTGGTTTTAAGACGCGTGCACAGATGCCTTTCTATGATTTAATAATAATAGGCGGAGGTCCTGCAGGTCTAGGAGCAGCTGTGTATGGAGCCTCAGAAGGTCTAGGTACATTGCTGATCGAAAGACATGCACCGGGGGGACAAGCAGGTATGAGCTCTAATATCGAAAATTACCTTGGCTTCCCTACTGGTTTGAGTGGTAGTAACTTAGCTAGACGGGCTGCTGCTCAGGCAGTTCGATTCGGTGCCGAAATTCTAACTCCACAAGAGGTTGTCGGTTTACGAGTTGATGGCCCATATAGAATAGTTAAATTAAATGATGGGACAGAGGTAAGCTGCCATGCCCTGCTTATTGCTTGTGGAGTATCTTATCGCCAGTTGAAAGATGTGAATGGAATAAATAAACTGACTGGATCTGGTGTATATTATGGAGCTTCTATGGTAGAAGCATTATCCTATAAAGGGGAAGATGTTTTTATGGTTGGAGGTGCCAATTCTGCAGGCCAAGCTGCAATTCATTTTTCTAAATATGCTAAAACAGTAACACTTGTAGTTCGTGGCGATTCTTTAAGCAAAAGCATGTCATACTACCTTATACATCAAATAGATAAGACAGATAATATACGTCTACTACTAAATTCAAAAGTCACAGAGGTACGAGGTGAAAATAGGCTTGAATTTATTACCATAACAAATACTCAAACAGGACAGGTACAGACTTTTCCATCTCTTGGACTCTACATATTTATCGGTGCTGTACCACATACTGATGCGCTTGTTGGACTAATAGAGCGAGATGCAAACGGTTTTATTTTGACTGGTCCAGATTTGATCCATGATGGAAATAAACAGCCTCGGGGCTGGATACTAGACCGTCAACCTTTTTTACTTGAGACAAATATACCAGGAATATTTGCAGCAGGCGATGTGCGTCATGGTTCTATGAAAAGAGTTGCTGCAAGTGTAGGTGAAGGATCTATTGCTGTTCAACTTATACACCAGTACTTGAAAAAGGTGTAAAATAACAATCATGTCTGGCAATAATAACGATAAAAATAACAATCAAGAAATTGACGATAATCATGAGAATATAACTATTAATACTAACAATAATAATATGACTCACGACAGCGAGCCTTTTATTCATCAAATACGGCTATTTTCAGGACTAACCGATCAGGAATTAAGATCTATAGAAAAGGGAAAAGAGGTTTGGTTTAAAGCAGGAGATAAAATAATTGCAGAAGGAGAACATGATACTTTTTATGTAATATTAGATGGGAAAGTAGAGGTCATACTTAGGGATGGATCTAAAGAAGCAGTACTTTCGACTTTTAATTCAGGAGACCATTTTGGAGAACTTCCTATTATCCTTGGATGGTCAGACCATAAATGTGCTGCATATGCTGCGAAGAAAAGCCATCTATTAAGATGGAACCAAGATGAATTCTGGCGAATGATATATAGTTCTCCTGCTCTGACAAGACAGATTCTGCATTCAATGGCTCAGCTTCTTAAAACCTTAGAGACAACATTGCAGCATAATCAAAAGCTTATAGCACTTGGTGGCTTGGCTGCGGGCCTTGCTCATGAATTGAATAATCCTGCAGCAGCTGCTAATAGAGCAATAACACAATTATCTGACTCTATCCAAGAATGGAGATCCCTTGTCCAGAAGTTAAATGGACAGCAGAGCATAACTGCTACACAATGGTCATATCTTTCTAAATTAAGAAATGATACTCTGAAGTTTGATTCAGACTCCCCAAATCTATATTCTACTCTAAATAAAAATTCTGCCAGTAATAGCTATACAAAGGATGACCCCATAGCACAAAGCGAAAAGGAAGACCGAATAATAGATTGGCTTGAATCCCATGGTATTAATGACGGATGGAAGCTTGCACCTGATTTAGTCAACATGGGAGTAGATATAGATAAGCTAAATGATATAGATAACAACGTTGTCTTACACCCTCTATCGGGCACAAGTACCGATAGTAATGCCATAGCGCAAGATCTTTTGCTAAAAGATATTCTTAGATGGCTTAATGCTACGACAAGGGTGGATCATTTGCTTTATGAGATTAAGAGCAGCACTGCACGTATTAGTGAACTAATCTCTGCGGTAAAATCATATTCGTATATGGATCAGGCTCCGCTACAGGACGTCAATATTCATGATGGGATAGAAAACACATTAACTATGTTTCAACACAAATTGAAAAAAGCTGATATAACAATAATTCGAGAATATGATTCTAATTTGCCGCATGTCAACGCTATTGGAAATGAGCTGAATCAAGTATGGACTAATCTTATAGATAATGCAATTGATGGTATAGGCAGCCATGGAACTATTTTGATTCGTACCAAAAACGAGGGTAGTACTCATATACTTGTAGAAATAGTGGATAGCGGTAGTCGAGGCATTCCAAAAGATGTACAACCTCGTATTTTCGAACCATTCTTTACAACCAAAGAACTGGGTAAAGGTACTGGCCTTGGATTAAGTATAAGCCACAGGATTATTGTGAATACTCACAAAGGAGACATACGTTTTAACTCTAAACCTGGAGAGACTAGTTTTCACGTTCGTCTCCCTATCATTTACAAAGGAATTGAATAAAGATATTGGTCCTGGATTAAGCCATAAGGATCATACATAGAATTACTGTAGAAACCAGTCCATTATAATCTCTCTTGTTTCTTACTCGAGGGCGCATTCAGCTATAGGTTTCATTGGGTTTTTGTTGCTGTTGGCCGTTACTTTCCTAGTCCATGAACATACCCTTCTAACTCTTGGACTCCAATCTTCAAATATGCTATCTCGTTTCTATTGTTAAAGCTAATTTTACTTAGATATGTTATCTGATTATTTATATTGTCTAGTTGATATTTTGCCATAGTCTTTTTGTAGTCAATGGCTTCTAACTCGTCATTTACTTTGGTATACTGCTTTTGGATTTCTGGAATCTTAATAGCTCCTGTTTCTATAGCTCCTGTTTCTATAGCTTCTGCAAACCATTCCACATTATTAGAATTCAAAGCCCTTTTCTTCAATGTTTTGTGTAGTTTCAAAAAGCTTTCAATGCAAGGTTCTATTTGCGGATATATTTGATATAATCTATACTGTCGCTTTAACTTCCAAAACTCCCTGAAGAACTTGCTTGCTTCTTTTTGTCTTAGATTTAGTTCTATTGCTACTTCCAATGGCTCCTTTCCTACACCAAAGAGTCTGTAAGCCTGGGTAGCTTTTTCGTTTGAAGATTTGTTGTCATCGTCTGTCAATGCAACTCCATGATTTGCTACAGAATTTGAAGCAAATGAGTATTCATCTATACAATCTACTGACCAAACCTCAGAGCATTGGTGATTTACTCGAAAGTTGATATTACACGCTAAAAATTCTATATCTATCTCGCTTTTTGTATCAATAAAACTGCCCACGTATTTTGAAATGCTTTGACTGGATGATAAGTAACAAACATCTTTGAGGCTGTAGTACCATTGACAACTACCTCTTCTATATTGGACCCTGATTTACCATCAATTGCATTTTTGAAGCTTTGAAGATTAGCAAAAGATTCAGCTTTATTGCTGCTATTTACATTTGAATCAGCTATTTTCTGTCCATTATGACCTACATAGACTGCGCGTTCACCTGCTGGTAGATTAAGCGATTGAAGCTCTATATTGATGACATGAAAATCAATACCACCAGCCCATACACCGATAAGAGTAGAATTGTCTTTCCCAGAATATATAGGAACTGCAATTACAGCTTGTCTCCGACCAGAGGATGCAGATGTAACCACATTCCCTAAATATGTATTATGTGTTTTAATTGCGCCTTGAATATGCTCACGGTAAGCAAGATTAGTTGTTGTTAAATTCTGCTGCCTTGAATAAGGTTCTTCAAAGTATACATCTCCGTTAGGCATTACAAAAAAGATTATTTGAAGATCTTTATAGTTAGATAGTATATTTTGTGCTATTTGTCTTTTCTGTATGTCTGCATCTTTTGGTATTCCGTGCAGTGTTGTTAATGTTTGATTAAGCAAATTAGCAAAGGATGTATTATTTAGTTGTGGCAATTTACTTGTTATTTCCAGTAAAGCACCTGCTTTTTGTAGACGATTTTGCAAATTGTTTGCTAATAGCTTTGTGATTATCATTGAAGATTGAGTGTTATTTGCCTGCAGGCTGTGAGTACTACCACTGCTGTTAATATTATTGACATGCATTATAGCCTTATTAGCTGCCGCTGTAATGGCATCCATAGATAATGAAGAAAGAATGAGCAAAACGAAGGCTGCTATCACAATGCTTAGGTTGGTATATACCCTATGACTCATAGCTCTTTGGCCTTCTAAGAACGATGTGTGTATATAGGCCTTCTGATAGCTATTGAACTCTTGCTAGTAATATAGCCAATATATGTTCGCTATTAACAACATATCTCATATTACACATGACTATTCAGAAAGCAATTCTGCTACTTTAGCTACATCGATATCCTCATCCCTATGTTTTGACTTTAATTACATCATTTTTGGATATTTTAAACATTACAGCATGATATCACATCGTAGCAATACCAGTTATATCACTAATGCTATATGATATGATAGTATTTGTTAAATTTAATTTAAGAACCCAACCAAGGAAAATAACGGTTGTGTATGGGTTCAAATATTTTCAGCATGTGACATATTCCAATCTGCCATAAAATCTGAAAATGGGTTAGTCGCTGTAGTAACTGGAATCATGCAAATGATCTATTCGAGGAAAGACACAAAGGACAAAGAAAAACAAATTAAGCTATAGCAATGGGATTTCCAGTCGATAAGAAATGATTATGGCTTAGATCTGGCAGTTGGATTTGTGACAACGTTCCTAGCCCTTGAGGCAGCATGGCATTTCACAGCCTGCAAGATAAAGGAAAGACGATGAGGCCCTTGCTTTTATAAACAAATTGGCCTAGTATCATAAACCTACATCCTAGAAGGTATGTTTACCAATGGAAGCTGAAAAGTTCAGATCTTTTGTTTCCTTTGAAATAACCCCACATATTGTGATCACTAATTTACTTGGCAAAACAGTCTTGGTTATTCTCTCCTTGGCAATAATAACAACTTTAGGGACAGGGCAAATATCAAGGGCTGACCCATTACACTTTGATAGAAGGGATATCCTAGCTGCTATAGTGTAGGTTTTTCAGATGGACAAGCTAACCTGGAGATCATATCGAAGGCCTTGGACTTTGTCTTGAGGTTTTGATATTGATCTTGGAGTTCCCGAAGTTTTACAACACCCAATTCTATAATGCCTACAAATGACTCTGTGTTTTTGGGGATTCAAACCTCTTTTCTTCAATGTCTTGTGTAATTTCTATAAGGTCTGCAAATGACTCTGTATTATGGGACGCCCGCTTTTCAATGAAATTGGAGCATAATGCCAGTAGCACTAAAACTTTTTTGAAGGGGCAAATCTATAACCTTCTCAAGAGACAGTAGTAATACAAGACTACTTTACGTCTAGCTGAGTGGTACTACTATTCCAGCCATCAAACAAAAGGTGTGTGTATATATTGTTAGATCTAGCACGCAGTCCTTGTCAAAATGTGTAGAGTTCTACTTCCAAAACCATTCTTTGATTATACCAGTACCATTCTTGTATATCACACCCTTGACAACTCCTACCATAGCTTTGCTGGTAATTGAAGAGCTAATAAACCTCATCGTACCGTCAGCACCCATATGCCCTATGCCCCGGAAAAATGTGTATCGCCATGGTAGGTGGTGTAGCCCACCTGGTGGATTGTCCCATTTGTACCATTAGTCATAAATATTTTAATGTGAGTGTTAACAACAGTGCCCAACTGCTGATGATATGTTAAAATATGTATCTGCTAACTTGGGTTTGATTCATACCAAACTGGATGGTGCAATACAATTACAACACCTAATAAGACATCCAGCCATACTTGCAAATCCAATGAACTATACTGCATATGTAGCATTAGGCTGAGCTATACTTACGAATTTTGGAACAGAGGTCATAGCTCATACCGGAGCAATCAACCGCTGGAATGCCAATGTAGCATTTATACCAGCCAAACAAATAGGCGTTGTAGCTTTATGTAGTTGTGTCTCTACTGATGCACATATGGGTAGGTTTGATTTTGTATTACTACATCTAACAGGACAAGAAAATCTATCAGGAAACAGCAGAAGCAAAGGTCATACCGCTCCATTTCCATTTGAACCATAAACTAAAAAATAGAATATTACTCTGGTTTGTATTATGATTCTGCTTGATGTTATTACTACTATGTAAGTATGATTTGTCATCTTCCTCATCCTTGCTAAACTGAGCTTCTGGCAACCCAACCATCTTTCTGAATATATTGGCAGTCACTGGACCAAAACTGTATAGTTCATTGAAAGTATAGTTTGCAAACCCAATCATCATGATCATCATAAGTAAACCCCCTTACAGCAAAGTTACAGTAAGGTATCCTGGAATTGCAGTATTTGTTGATGAATAATTTGATACTTAACTTATGATGGTTTTGTAATTTTTAGAATGTATCGTGTATAGGCTGGGAATGGAAATAAGAAAATGGAATAATATATTGTTGGTAGACAGAAGACAAAAATGGTTGACTTAGACTATCACAAGGTCAAAGTGTCTATTGCAAAAAGATACAAAGATATGCATAAATACTAATACGGCATAAAACTTGTGTGAATAGACAATTATCACTGTGGATAATTGTAGTTTCGTCACTATCATTGGTTATAAGCAGCCAATTCTTTCCTAAATCAGAGGCACAAAACATGACAAGAGATAGTGTTACCATGACTTTTAAATATAAACTAGGAAATAATCAACCTGAAAAAATAACTTGTGATCATTGTGATAGTAGCGGAAACTGTTACGGATGTGTGAAATCACCACTCAACCAGTAAAAAAGCAATGAGATTATAATGGCTAATGAGTTATGTAGTAAAATCTGAAAGGGTACTTTGCTTTGAATCATGTTGAATACTATTACCATATAAGTATGATTTGTCATCTTCCCCCTTCTTGTTCTCTTTCTCCTTACTCCATACGACTTCTGGATACAGTACAACGTTTGAAATCTGAATGTAATGCAGAAGTTGAAGTTGTTACATCACCTTCTTCTATGTTTCGTTCAGTATCACAGTATTATCAAAGCTTTGAGTCTGTCTCTGATGATAAGGTAATTGAAATTATGAAGGCAAGAAGTTTATTGGATTAGATGGTATAATATATACACACTAAAGCGAAGCTCTCTCCTCTTCTTTTTTTCTTTATTTTGTATTATTAATTATAGTTTTATGATTCTATACATAACTTCATTTTACAATAATCCTAGTTCTACCTTAATGCGTCGTATCAAATCTGGTATTTGAATTGGCTTTTTGATAAAGCACCCTATGTTTATTGATGGAAAATCTTTCTTTAATTCTTCGTAGTATACTTCATATGCTGTAATAAAACATACCTTGACTTCATTTAT
>Ga0207663_10000669_pt1 | contig 15132 bp, 25 predicted proteins | sample LARL53metaG_FD_184346 | JGI IMG/M metagenome (GOLD analysis project Ga0207663, IMG submission 184346) | Corn, switchgrass and miscanthus rhizosphere microbial communities from Kellogg Biological Station, Michigan, USA - LAR L5-3 metaG... | ecosystem: Host-associated > Plants > Roots >...
GTTTGAGCAGGACCCCGAAACGGCTGTTCTGTTGCAGCACCCCGAGACACTTCCGCAGATCGGGGTAGGTCGCCTCGATATAGAGCATCAGCGTCTCTGGTTCATAGCGCACATCCTCTCGATCGAGCACGTCAGCGGCCCGCATGGTGAAATCTTCCTGCTCCAGCGTGCTGAACTTGATCTCTTGCAGCCGCGAGTGCAGTGCCGAGATGATTTGGCGGGGGTAGTTGGCGGTGAGAATAAACCGACAACTGTGGGCGTAGGTCTCCATGTCGGCCCGTAACATGCCCTGGGCATGCTGCGACAACTTGTCGGCCTCATCGAGCAGCACATATTTCAATCCAGTCGGATTGAATGTCCAGGCTTCGATGAAGCCGATGATCTTGATTTGAAGTTCATCGACCTTGCGTTCACGACTGGCGTTGATCCACAGGATGTCTTCGTCGGGAATTTCCAGCAGATTGAGAATCAGCAGCGCCAGAGACGTCTTGCCGACTCCTTGCAGGCCGGAGAACAGACAGTGCGGCAGACTCTTTTGCCGCAACCACTGCTCAACAGTCGAGCGCATCGCCTGATCCCGCCAGACGTATTCATCGAGGCGACGCGGCCGATATTTGGTAATCCATAGGTCTTTTTTGATGTCCACGATCCCCAATACTCCGTCTGTATTGGCAATCATAGCGAATCACTGGCGGCTTTGTCTAGCTGGTCATGCCACGTATGTCCAGAAGTCGGCGGCATTATCTTTAGCGAAAGCGGTGAATAGCCGGAGCCTTCGATCGCACCAGATTGCGCTCGGATTGTGGGTGCATGGCTTTGGGCAAATTGATCACGGCTGATTCACGCGGATCGGAATCAGTAGCCAGCAACACCGCTTGCGGATATTCCACCCGCCACATGCGAAGGACGCCACTGGGTAGTTCTAACTCGATTTCATTGGTCCAGCGGGCGTGCTCGACATAGACCCACTCGCCGACCTGGAGGTCGGCCACCTCGGGGCCGATGTAGCACACTCGGCACCAACGAGCGTGCCTGCCGCGTTCGGAGAAATTGTCGTCCGGCAGGAACACCCCACCAGCCGTGAGGTGGGGGCCGCGATCCAGATCGGTGACGAATACGTTGGCCTTCAGCGCATGAAATGCTTTGGCTTTAATGCGATTCTTTGGATTCATACAGGGAACTTTATTCGATACGTTGGTGTATTGTCAAATTAATCGACGATTTTCCGCTTACGGCTTTTGTCGTCAGCGACAATGATGCCTTGTTCTGTTGCAGTGGCAACTGCTTCGGATGGACTGACGAACACTTCGCGCTTGATGTCACGCAGCGACATCTGACGTACCGCTTTGGGATTATCGGCATAGTACTCGCGGGTGATCTCCTCCCGGCTCTTGAGCACCTTGCCGCCAGACCCCAACACGTCGCCACGGGCGTTCATCGACGCATTGCCCAGAGCGACTTGTTTGGCGTTTTCCGCTGCCAATTGGGCCATATCGACCACCTGACCGCGCATAGAAATGACTTTCATCGATTGCCTCGTATTATGCGAGGCTATTTATGCCGCAGAAATTCCTCGATCGGCAGCCCGTAGGCCAACGAATCGATCTTGTGCACGCCGATCAGAAACAGACAATAGGAGGCCACCGAACTGCCTCGGCCGACCCCCCAGACGACTTGATGGGTGCGGAAGTGATCGACCAAATAAATCATCACCCGTAGCACCGGGATCAATCCGTGTTTGTCGAACAGGGTCAATTCACGTTCGACTCGTGCGATCTCATCCGGTCGCTGGCAGCGTACCAGCAGATATTCGCGCAGGTCCAGGCTGCGATAGGCATCTGGGATCAGCCACGTGGCCAGCCGGCGCCGGGTGTCGGCGTCGGGCGGCTCCGCCGGCTCCACGATTGGCGGGATCGCATAGTGCGATTTGTCGTGCTGCTGACAGGCTTGATTGTACGCGGTGATATCGTCGGTCGGGGTTAGCAGCAATGTATTGAGATCACAGCCGCGCATGAGGAGTTCGACGGCATCCTGGCCGTCGAACATTACCCGTCCCCATGGATCGATCTGGCGCGCGATCACTCTTCAGCGCCGCGCCCCCCAGTGATAATTTTCGGCCGAAAAGCGCCTCGCACCACCACTTCCTTTTCCGTCTTGGTGCTGGTTTTGGGCCGGATCGCATGCTCGATGAAGTCGAGCTTATAGGCCCAGGCAGGTGGTTCATTCGGATCGGCATCATCAGCGATCACGTCCAAGGTCGAGGCATCATCGCGACACCACCATGGTTCGTCGAAGTAATAGGGCTTGACGTTGAACCATTCATTCATGACCGGCAGATCATCATGCCAATCGCCGATATAGGTAAACACCAATCCGGCGTCAGCCAGTTCGAGCCGCACGCCGCCGAATTCGACGGTGCCGCCGGAGAGCGCACCCATCTTGCTTTGGAACAGCACCGCGAGATGTTCATCGGTCGGTTCGAAGGGCGTCACCATTAGGTGGTTCGCCACGCGTGGTCGGCCGGTCTCGTTTACGAGGATACCCATTGCGTTGATGTTGCTGCGGGAAAATACCACGGTGCGCGATACGACGGTTTCGAACCAGAATTTGATTTTGGCGAATGTGATGTCGAAGTCGATCTCCTCGGCGGTCTCACTGGCATACACGTCAGCCCGCAACTTGAGTCGTACCGGCAGCATGGTGTCGCCGAGAAATCGAATCAGCGTGATTTTGTGGGAAAAATCGATGGTAACATTGATATCATCATCGGACATAATTGGCTATCCACTTAATCATGGGGTGTGATGGGCGTGGCGGTGCGAATTGCACGCCGAATCGTTCGGCTGGCGTGCTTGGTCGGTTTCGGCTCATCGACGGTCGGCTGCTGTTCCTGGAGATCGACTTCGGTCTCGATCAGCACTGGCGAGGAATTGAGCACCACGGAACCGATCCGCTCGTTGAAAATCCGCTCCCGCCGTTCAAACTCGATCGCCTGGATCATGAATTGAAGTTGGTTGGCGGCATCGACTTTGCCGAATCGTGCCGCCATTAGCCGCTTGCTGGTCAACGCCATCTGCTTTTCAAACAGTTCGTCGTTGCTCAGCGTCTTCGGGTCAAATCCGTAAAATTCATACATGGCTTTGCTCTTTATGCCACCGTCAGCAATACCCCAGCAATATTCGGCGGAGTCCAACCGGGTGGTTTGATGACCTTTCTGTCCGAGCGTCGTAGCACACTGCCATCGGGCATAATCTTCGCCATATTGGAGCGATGCACCTCGGCGAATACAGCGTTGAGCGGAATGTTGAGCCGCCACGCCACCCCGAAGATGCTGGTCAGCATATTCATCAGCGACAGGTCGATGCGCGGCAGATGATCGCTGTCCTCCGCCATGTCGTAGTCGAGCCGACAATCGCGCAGCAATTCGGCCATGCCGGCCGGCGGGTCTTCCTCACGTGGCAGGAAGCGATCGTACGGCGATTCGAACGGCTCATCGGACTTTGGAACGACCCCATAGGCGAGCGTCGTGCCGGCGATGATGTAGCACATATCCGCCAAAGCATCCGCCATCTCGACACGATCGTTGGCCTCGCAGGCATGGCAAAATTCCGTCAGTTCCTCATCCAGCAGGGTGCGGCGCAACGCGCGGATGGAAGGATCAGGCAGGATAGGCTGGTCCGGAAAGGCGTCTCCGAATGCCCTATGAAATTCGGCAACTCGTCGAAACATTTATGAACTCACTATAATAAATTACCACTACATCATAGCTCATAGTCAAAAAGCTATTTCTTTTCACGTGGTGCGTTAAAGGCCGGATTGACGACCCGAAATGGAACGCCACAGGCCAAACAGTAAAATTCCAGACTCCGGAACACCATGTTGCGAAAATCCGCTTGGGTGTTCTCACCGCACGATGTGCAGGTGAACGTCACGGCCCCGAGCGCCAAACGCAAATGGGGATCAGGGCTGGTGAGGGCGGGCAATTGTTGAGCGCCCCCAGGAAAGCGGATGATCGTCATTGTGTCACCGGAGCATATGTCGTCCTCTCGATTGTCGGCTATTTAGGTGCGTCGCACGGCGGATACCGGCAGGGTGGTGGGATGACTAAATAGGCGCCCACACGTTCATGTCATCGCCCTAATTGCCCGCTGCGAGAAAAATTCCTCTGTCCATCCGCAGCGAAATTGGCTAAGAAAATCTAACACCTACGAAGTCCAGTGATCGCCGATGAGTGAAACAAGCCGAAAACGGTTAGCCGACGTACTGCCGCCAGAGTTCTTGGGGGGCCAGTACGAGAACTGCCCCGCCATGCGTCACGCTTTCGTGGATGTGTTGGAAGCCCATGACGGGCGGGACGGCTTGCCCTGGCCGGGTAGTCAAAAATACGTGTCACGCTGGTATGTGTTAGCCAACGGTAAGGCGGTGGGGTTCAATAATAACCCATCACGCGGCTGGTCGTTCCCGCTGATCAATTATCAGGAGCCGATGCGGGAGCCAACCTTGCAAATTATCCTGCGGTTTGCTAGTCCGTTGCACCTGAAACTGCATCGGGTGCTCACCGACCATGGCTTTGGCTTCACCGTGGCAGCCGATCATTTGGTGGGGTTCGAATATCACAACGCCGCCAAATCAGTCGGTGTGCTGCTCACACCGGTGGACAACGAGATGGAGTACGGTTGTCTCAAGCCCGACGGGCGGGAAGTCTATAGCGAAGGCGACTATAGTCGCGTCGAGTGGGTTTGGATTTCGGAGCCGGAGATCGATATCGAGGAGGCGCTGCGCCGCGAATTGCACATATTGTTGCATGTACGCCCGGCCTTGATGCATCAGCCGCCTTGGTAGTCCTCCGCCGCCCGCAATGCGGCGAGTCCTGCCTTCGCACAACCGGTCGTGGTCATTCCGACGCGCGGTGCGATCGTTTTCCACATCATGCCGCTTGCACGCAGGCGTCTGATCGTCTCATTGCGTTGGTTGATCACGGCGTTGCGAACCTGATGCGTGGTATCCACACCAAGCAGTTTGCCCCAGCGATGAACCGTCCCCTTGCTCCAACCGAGCCGACGACTGATCTCATCCCACGAGAGACCTTGCTCCCGACCAGTGCGGATGCAAGTTTCCGCTTCCTGTGTCAGTCGACCGAGAAGGCGGGCACGCTCAATCTGGCTGATTGACAGCCAGATCAGCCGGTCTATTGGTTGACGCTTCATCACCGCAGTCCTTGACGTTCGATACGGTACTGCCGTTGGCCATCGACGACGGCGAAGATTTGTCCGGCGTCCTCCTCGTAGCATTCGACGTGAACCAGCGTCTCGATCCACGTCTTCGCCCCAATCAGCGTGCCGCTGGTGTAGGCGATCTGGGCTAGATCGCGGCCACCAAACACATAGGATACTTCCATGTTGTCACTCCGAGTCCCGGCCCGAAGGCCGGTTTTCTCAGCGCGTGCCCGACACTGGTACAGTGACCACCGGGCCGTTCGGCTGCGTGACCACCGCGTTGTTGCCACCGACGAGATAGTTGAAGCCGAAGCTCGGGTGGGCGAACTGCTCGACGTACTGATTGTACACCGCATACACCTCGGCGATCCCGGTCTTTGGCACATAGATCATGTCGTCGTCGGCCAGCACCACGTCGGCAGCACCGTCCCGTGCGTGGATCACGTCGCTGTAGCGCGTTGACAGCAACGTCGGAGGCGTCCCCGTTACGCCGCGTCGAATGATGAAAATCGAGCCCTGATCGGCACTTGGTCGCACGCCACCGGCTCGCGCGATCGCCTGTGACAGACTGAGCGGCGGGCCGTTGATGACCTGAAACTCGCCCGGCAAACCCACTTCGCCGCCGACATAGAAGCGCTGGGGGGCGAATGTCTTGACGGTCAGATTGACCCGTGGGTTGGAAATGTCTTTCTTGTACGCCCTACGCAACGCTTCGTTCACATCATGTATAGTGTGACCCGCCGCCGGTATATCAGCCGCGACTGTCGTGGAGATGTGTCCATCCGGCTGAACCGTCACTTCCTCATTCAATTCCGGATTCAACATCAGCCGAACCGCGAGAACATCGCCCGGATGCAGTAGATATGGTGTCGCATATACCTCCTGAAGCGGCACCGGAAACGATGGGGCCGGAGGCAATTTGCTGGTGTTTGTGCAGCCAGCCACCGCTCCCGCTGCAACCGTTAGTAGCAATAGACCTCGCATCCCTGTCTCTCCTGAACTTTCGATCGTTCCCATAACGGCCACGTTGAGAGTTGTCAACGACTAAAGTTCGGAGACGACAGGTGTGGCTCAAAAGCCACAATATATTATCTACTGAGTGGAGTGTCTGGCAGCCGATAGACCACTGGGGTGAAGTGTAGGCTCTCGGCCTCGATGATCGAAGCAATTTTATCCCACGAGCCACCGCCGTAGCCGGCACCGATCATCGGCATGGCGACGCTGGTGATCATCGGCAGGTCGCTGATCTGCACGTCGGTTTGCAGCCGCAGCACGAAGGCATCCACCTCCCGCAGCGCGATACGAACCGCCTCATAGTCTACATAGACTCCACTGATGCCGTAATATTTCTGCGTGATGGCATTGCCGACAATCCGGGTGCGCCGGCCAGGAGCACAATTGATCGCCCAGATCACTTCGCCCAGGCGCAACTCGCTGCCTTCGCTCTGGCGGCGGAAAAACACCGCTCGGTAAGCGTCATAGGCAAAAGGCAGCCGTTTACGAACGGCCCAAGCGGCACCTGCACCCATTTCCCCTTGGGCATTGCAGGAATGGAGCAATACGTGTTCATCTCCGGCGATGAAGTCACCAATGCGCTCGACGATCTGCATACGGTCAGTCCTCCCGATTGGCGAGACTTTTGCCGCTATCGGTCGGTTTTGGCAAGGCATTTTGCAGCCATCTGGTCGTAGGTAATAATCGCGAGCGCACTTTATATAATGTACAATACTAGCATGCGGGAAGCGGTGGTCGGGCGACAGCGAATCATTCAGGGCGATTGCATGACCGTCTTGGCGGCATTGCCACGCGCCTCGATCGACGTTGTAATATGTAGTCCACCGTACAACCTGGGCATCGCCTATCACAGCTACGAAGATCGCAAGCCGCGCGACGTCTATCTGCGCTGGATCGCCGAGTTCGGCCACCTGATCTGGCAGGTGCTCAAGCCGACTGGCTCATTTTTCCTGAATATCGGCAGCACCAATCAGGACCCGTGGCTTAGCTTCGACGTGGCCCAGCGGCTGCGCGACACCTACATTCTGCAAAATCACATCATCTGGGTGAAGGCGATCAGCATCGGCGAGGAATCGGTCGGCCATTTCAAGCCGATCAATAGTCCGCGCTATCTCAATCAGAACCACGAATCGATTCTGCACTTCACGCTGAGCGGCAACGTACCGATCGACCGGTTGGCGATCGGCGTGCCTTTCAAGGACAAATCCAACATCGAGCGGCGCGGCCATACCCAGGATCGGAGGTGCGCCGGCAACGTCTGGTATATTCCATACGAGACGGTGCAGGCCAAATCGCAAAAGTTTAACCACCCCGCAGGCTTCCCTCTCGAATTGCCAATGCGTTGCATTAAATTGCATGGTACTCCTGCGACTGTCCTCGATCCGTTTATGGGCGCCGGCACCACCTTGCTGGCCGCCGAACGCCTAGGCCAGAGCGGTATCGGGATCGAACTCGACGCCCAATATGTGGACGTGGCGATCTCTCGATTACATGAACCGGGCTAGCAGGATCGCCCGACTCGTTGCACAGATGCAATACGCAATTGTGAGTTGACCACTGGCGGGGTGAAGGGTACGTTAGCGGACAAAGAAAGCGGTAAACAACATTCCAGACGGATATACTTATGGATAGTAAGCAATTGATTCTTGTCGTTGATGATGAACGAGCTATTCTTGATGTCATCGAACTCACTTTGTCCAACGAGGGCTACGATACTTATTGCACCGTCGATCCTTGTGAAGCGCTACATTATGTTGCGACACACGAGGTCGCCCTGCTGTTGACCGATGTGACTATGCCGGGTATGTCTGGCCTCGACCTCGTCGACCAAGCGAGTGCACACAAGCCACAGCTTAAAATCCTGGTGATGACCGGCTATTCTTACGCCGCGATTAACCGACCCGTGCTGCACAAGCCGTTCCGGCTGGCCGATTTGGTGACGCGCATCCACGGGCTAATCACCGAACCCCCCAATCTATCCGGACATTGAACTATTGCGGCTTGACGGCCGATAAATTCGTGCTATCGTGAAAACCTATGAGACGATTGATTCTCCTTGGCGCGGTGGTGGTCAGCGGGTGCTATTACCCGCCGCCGCGCTATACGAATTACCCGGCCTACATGCCGCCGTACTACCAGCCGCCGATGGGCTCGAACACCTATCAGCCGCCGAGTTTTCCCTATTCCGGCGCGCCATCCGCGAATTATCCCTATTCGGGTGGGCCGCCGCCGTCGGAAAATTTCCCACCAAGTATGCCCCCAAGCGCATATGGTGGACCACCTCCGCTGACCGGTGGCGAACAGCCACCGCTTGGCAGCGACGGGCCGATCAATCTCAATCCACCGGTGCAGCACGCGCCGTTGCCCGGCTCCTCGCCACCGGGCACAGTCCAACAGCCCCCATACCAACAGCCCTACGCACAGCCGCAGCCGCTCCAGCCTCCATCATCGGATCGACCGGCGATTGATGTGCCGGGGCATGAGGAGTCGCCACCACAATAATTTCGCCTTGACAGCCAGGGCGCTCTCGGTTACATAAGGCGCTGGTTGTCCACCAAAGTCCCCACGGCGGACGCGCCGAGACGGCTTAGACGGACCGATGCGCTGACTCCCGGCCGGGAGCGGCGCATCGTCTTTTTTAGCCCTCAGCTAAATATAGCCATGCGCTTTCGCGAACTCATCGAAGAAATCCAACCCGGCGGGACATTCTATCACGTCACCACCGACAATCGCCTGAAGTCGATTATGACCACCGGCTTGGAGCCTCGGCGCCATCGCCGCTGGCACAACCAGCTTGGCGGCATCCTCGGCGATCGCGGTGTTATCTATCTGATCTCAGATTTCACCGAGGCCGTACGCTTTGCTGCCCGGTGGGACTGGCAGATGCGTATGCACAAGAAGCAGATGAAGACCGTGATCTTGGTGCTAAAAAACGTGCCAACCGCAGGGCTAGAGCCTGACAACCACATCGAAGGCCAGCTTGCCGGCCATACCTGGTACAAGTCGCCCGCCATTATTCCGCCCCAGGATATCGCGCGAGTGATCCCACTGACGCCAGAACTTACGAAACAGGTGGTGGCGGGCGGCGCAACGGAACCCGAAGAAGAGCCGGTCCAGCAGGCTCCGAATCAGCCCCCGCCGGCCTTCTAGTCCCAAAACGGACGCGCGTCGCGGAACCGGGAGATGTGCTTCGCCAAATGATCGACTGCCTTGGCCTCGCGCTGCTCAGTCCCGCCCTGCCATTCCTTCGGCACATCCCCGAGTTCCTGTAACAGGTGGATCACCGTTTGGGCATCGTTGATCTCACCGAGCACGTCCTGCATCGCCTTGCAGTGATCGAGAAAGGCTCGCACCCGCTTGCTGTCATATAGTCGGCTGAAAAATTCGACCCCGTATCTCAGCTTCTTCATTGCTTTCCGCAAATCATGCCGTTCCACCGGTGTCGCCACCCGACGGGATCGGACGCGCACGACAAAATACGCCACGTCCAGCATATCGGACGCAGCCGTGCCAATCATGGAAAACGGATAACCCGCCGAAAGCTGTGACAGCACTTCGGAGGTCGGCTGCGGGATATCCACGTGGAACTCTTGATACAGGCTGAGTCGCTTCGCTTCCGCTGCTTCACCGAGATGACCGATCCAGTCAGCTTTCTCTCGTTTTGCCAGTTTCGGCAGGGTATCATGCACGAAGACATCCCAATCGCGCAACGGACTGAGTTGCCGACCGACAGTGCGTAACGAACGATCCAGCGGCTTACGGATTTTTTTGTCGAGATGATCTCTGAACAGCCATAGCGCGGATCGCGCACGCCGCAAGCTGACGCGGGCTTGATGGCATGCTTCAGGCGTGACCCGGTCGATCAACTTGGCATTGACTTCTGCATGATGCAAGCAACCGCCGAAAATTCGATGAAGCACCACGTGGGTTGACATTTCCCTGTCGAACTCGATGGGTGTCGCCTTGGTGGGACGGGTGACATCCATGATTTGCTCCCTAAGTTCAAGGCATACTTAGCATGATCGGGACAGGCTGGCCAGCAGCACATAAATACCCACATGCACTACTATAAGCACGCGGACCCATATTTCTCCGACGATCATCCAGCAATCCTCGACGAAATTACCGCTTCCGATATGCTTCACGCCATCGATCCTAGAGACTTGCCGCACCGCGACTATGCCCCTCTGCTCAAATATGTAAAGTACGTCGAGACCAAAAAAAGCGTGATGAAGTTCTTTGTGCCGAGTCCCACACGCATCAACAGTTGGGATTTCTTCGTGCAGTTTGTCGAATGGGAGCAGCAGGTGCGGGATACCACACTAACCCCACGCGACGCTGCCCTGCTGCTGTATTGGTCAGGTAATATTCGAGTACATTGCACCTGTCCGTCGTTTTTATTTTGGGGATACCAATATATCTTAACTGGAATGGATGCGGCGATGAACACGGAGGTGCGTTTTCCGCACATCCGTAACCCGCAACTGCGCGGAATTCTGTGCAAACACGGTCGAAGGGTCATAAAAGTTCTTGGATTTCATTGGACCGATATGGCAGAGGCTATCACCCAACAGCGCCAGCACTACTAGAAGCGATAAATAATCGATGCTAGACGAATTTCGTCGGATCGCCGAAGCCGCTATCCCACTGTCGATTCAAAACCGGCTGGTCACGCCTGACGAAGCTCGTGCGGTGATCAGCAGCTTCAATCGACTGACCGACGGTTCGCTTCGCACCAGCTTTCTCAACTTGCCGGTGGACAACATCATCGAATTTTCGATGATGCAGACTAAGAAGCGTCCATCCCTGTATAATTACATGACCGGCATAACCGAGGTGATCGAGCCGCCAGAGCCGACTCCGGAGACTGAACCCGAGCACATCGATACACCAGTCCCACCACCGCCGACTCCTATCGTCGAGACGAAGCCGCCACCGCGCAAGAAGCCAGAGCCGAAGCCGGAGCCGCGCATCGACGAAAAGTTCTTCCGCCACCTGACCGAACGGCTGGAACGGCTGACCGAACAGGTGGCCACACCGACCCCGATCGTTGTCGAAACCACCAACGTCGAAAAATTGTTGGAAGTCGAGCAAGCCATGCTTGGGGCGCTCACCGGACTCACTGAGCGAGTTGAGCAGATCACCCTGGCTGAAGACACTCGCGTGTATCTCACCGAGATGCTGACCGCGCAGAAGGAAATGATCGCCACACTGAACACGTCCCAGCAGCAGATCGCCGTTGTCCAGGCTCGGCTGATCGAGTCACAGAACCAAATCGTCGAGACGATAGGTCTGCTGGCGGGCAAGATTGCCGATTTGTGTCAGACCCCTCCTGTGGTCAATCCGGTGATCAACGTGCCAGCACCGATCGTCAATGTCACCGTGCCCGAAGGGCGTCGCACCAAGACGGTCGAGCGCGACGCCAACAACCTGATCAGCCGGATCGTCGAAGGCTACGAAGATTAGCTAGCCGTCATGCGGCTTCATAAGCCGTCGCCCGCCCATTTCTTTCATCATAGCCTATCACAGGCTCAACCGGCAGGTCGGCATCTAGTCGTCGTAGCCGATCATCGGCTCCACGAAACGACTAGTAGATTTCGTCCATGGTCACGGCCTTAGTCCAGCCAGTAATCCACGATCGCGGGTCCCAACCCCTGCCAATCAACCATATCTGGCCGGGGGTCCCCACCAACCGGGGACCCAAACTCGTCCAACCCCGCCGAATTATTATCGGGCCACGAAAACTTGATCGGCTTTCGCTCAGCCTCCGGGAACCGACGGATTAGTGCCGGATCATACGGCGGCGTCTCAAACCGCTTCCTCGCCATACCGGCAGGCTATGGCCGAGGAATTCATTTGTCAAACAGCCGTAGCGCCCCCACCAGCCCGTTCTGTACCTGAGCAATCACCGAGTCCCAATCGCCCATCTTTGGCTGACGAATGATGTGCATGCTCGGATACCAGGGTGAATCGATGCGATTCAGCAGCCAGCGCCAGTCGCTGTTGTAGCGATTGAGCAGCCAGACCGGTTTGCCCATAGCCCCAGCCAGATGCACCACCGCCGTATCGACGGCAATCACCAAGTCCAAGGCATCGATCAGCGCCGCCGTCTCGGTCCAGTCGATCAGCAGCTTGCCGTCGAACGATTCCGGTGGCGGATGCACCGCCAGTATCGAATAAGGCCGCAGGTTGACCTCAGATGGGAATTGCAATGACACGAAGTGCACCGGAAGGTCGAACAGCGGTAACAATTTCTCAAACGGTATCGAACGCCAACGATCATCCTGATGGGTCTTGCTGCCGGCCCAAGCCAATCCAACCTTCAATCCCGTCAAGCGACGAACGTCACCATATTTATTGTTACTCGCTACCAGATATGGCGCCACTGGGATGTCCTCGATCCGATCTAGCAGATAGCCGAGACTCATGATCAGGCAGTAGTGGTCAAATTGCTCTGGCACTTCGTCGGATACCACGACGTTGCTCTGGGTGATGCTCTGCCGACAGAGACGGCGCAGCGATGGCGGCACCACCAGCGACAATTGCTCACATCGTTCGCTCGCTAGCGCAATATAACGCAGGAACTGAAGCACGTCACCATAGCCTTGTTCGGTCGCCACCAAAAGATGTCGTGTCGGACGACCATCCCAGCGTTTATCAAACAGTCGGCTAAACCAAACCGCATCGTGGCGAGCCCGCTCGGTCAATCCTTGCAGGTAGCCATAGCGCACCTCGTGATCCTGCCAGCCGGTTTGATCGCCATAAGTCAGCCGCACCAGGGATTTTTTATGCAGATGGGCCGGATGTTTGTCGGGAAATAACCGGATAACCGCGTCACAAGCGGCCAACGCGTCGTCGAGGTTGCCGCGAAACTGATAGACCTCGCGCAGGGTATCGTTGCCGACGATATCGTCCGGCATCTGTTCCAAACCCATCTCACAGTAATGGATTGCAGCCTCGGCATCGCCGGTTTCCCAATACACTGTGCCCAGCGCGGTATAGGCGGTCGGTAAATCGCCGATCTCAATCGTGCGATGAAAGGCCACTTTAGCTTCTTCCAGCCGGCCGAGTCGCCATAAGGCATAACCCAGGTTCAACAACGTCTCAGCCCGATCCGGTCGCAATTCCAGGGCTTCCTGTAACCACTGTTCTGCTTCGGCGAATTGATGGTGCATGAACAAGGCGACGCCAAGATTGGTGTAGGCGTCAGCCTGGGTCGCATCTTCATCGATGGCGGCCCGGAAGAACTCGATCGCCCGCACCGGGTTGTCGGACAGCAGGTCCAGACCGTGGCGATTTAATGCATCGGATAATAATGTCATACATGATCCTAGAGTTAAGTCGTTCTATTATGATAGTATATCTTTTTTGAGTGCCTACTAAATAGCAAATTCAAGGAGAATTTTATGTCGAGAGTTCTTATCACCAACAATGGACCGCATCCGCCGGAGACGTGGGCGATGACCACCGCCGAGCAAATCTTCGACATCAGTGCGTTGGCCGGTGAGAATCTGTTCCAGGCGCAGCGGTTTCAACTGGGGATCGCCGAAGTGTTGATGCCGCACCACGAGCGGATACAGAAGGCGGAGCGCGGCAAGTTGACCGAAGATATCAACAACCTGACTGCGCCGCATGAGGTGGACAACCACATGGACAAGATTATCGAGGACATAGTGGCGCTGGCCAACGGCACGCCGTGGCAGGCGCATTTCGCCCGACCGGATGTGCAAGCAGCAGTCCGCCATGTGGTTGGCACGCATATCATCACAGCGCAGCACGTCGAACGGCTGTGGCATGCCGATCGCAATCCTGACAGTGGCGAGTCACAGACCTATCGATCGCAGTTCCAAGCTATCGAATAAATACCAACAACATTTGAATAAGGAAATAATCCATGGCCGGAATAACGACCGCAATGGCGACCAGCTTTAAGTCCGAACTTTTTGCGGGCGGCCATTGCTTTAATGCAACTGTAACCCCAACGGCGAGTGTGGCGAATGCCAGCACCTCGATGACGGCGGTTTCCTCGATGGCCGGCGTCGCTGTCGGTATGAATGTGACTGGCACCGGGATCAACCCGAATGCTGTAGTCGCGACTGTCACCGGATCGAACACACTGACCCTATCAATCGCGGCTACGGCTGCCGTAAACGGTGCCGCGCTGACCTTTGCAGGCGATGTGTTCAAGATGGCGCTCGTTAAGCAGGGCATGGCGGGCACCTATGACTCGACTTCGGTCAATTATACGCAGATGGCGGCTGATGAAGTGACCAATGCGGCTGGCTCTGCCTATACCGCCGGTGGCCTCGCATTGTCCAACGTATCGCCGACCACCTCGGGCACCGTGGCGTGGGTCACCTTCTCACCGAATCCTTCGTGGACCACTGCAACATTCAGCACCGCCGGATGCATGATTTACAACTCCACAGTACGTAACGGTGGAGTGACAGGCACCAATGCTACCGGTGGCGGTCGTTGCTGTAGCGTACACAGTTTTGGAGGCTCGCAACAAGTGTCTAGCGGCACGTTTACCGTGCTCATGCCTTCTGCCGATTCGAATAATGCGATTCTGAGGCTCTCGTGACGGTTCAGTAACGATCTTTCTCTCGGTATAAGGACTGTAAAAGTCTCATTTTGCATTTATGCGTTACACCTGCTAGGATGATCATCTAATCATTTTAGCAGGTGTTTCTTTATGGATGACTTGATCGGTAAGAACTTTGGACTTTGGACTGTGGTCAGCCGTGCTCTAGATCGGGGCAACAGTCGAGCCGCCGCAAACCGTTACTATCTCTGCCGGTGCAATTGTTCCGCTCAAACAGAGCGTGAGGTTTGTGAGCGATCGTTGACTAGAGAAACGTCAACAAGTTGTGGCTGCGCCAGAGGCGGCAAACCATCTAAG
>Ga0207663_10000675_pt1 | contig 15109 bp, 13 predicted proteins | sample LARL53metaG_FD_184346 | JGI IMG/M metagenome (GOLD analysis project Ga0207663, IMG submission 184346) | Corn, switchgrass and miscanthus rhizosphere microbial communities from Kellogg Biological Station, Michigan, USA - LAR L5-3 metaG... | ecosystem: Host-associated > Plants > Roots >...
GTAAAGCTACTGGCGGAGGTAAAGGCGGTAAAGGCGGTAAAGGCGGTAAAGGCGGTAAAGCTACTGGCGGCAGCAGCGGCAGCAGCAGCGGCAGCAGCGGCGGCAGCAGCGGCGGCAGCAGCGGCGGCAGCAGCGGCGGCAGCAGCGGCGGCAACGGCGGCAACGGCCATGGAAGCAAAGGCGGCAAAGGCGGTACTGCAAGCAAAATAGTCAGCAAAGTACAAGGTAGCTTCCCCTTTCCATAATCAGTCTGATTCTGCAGATAGTTTCATGTAGTGCATTACTGGCTAAGATTATGACCAAGACTTGGGTATTCTACTACAGCAAAAATGTCTTGTCAATTCAACTCGAGTTCTTTCTCATGCTACTGTTATACATATTGGAGCCGAGCACATACCCTCCTCCTGGTATAAGAAACTATACTGGACACGTTCTAGGGTTCTCCTTAATAGGAACCTCTGGAGACTAGTTATTAAATCGCAAAATTTCACAAAGGCAGATCCATGAATAATAGAGAAGTTTAAACTTGTAGACAATGAAATTTTATGGCTGTTCCAACCAACTGAGAATATTGATAATTCAATGGTGATAATTCAATATATTATGTCACACAAGTATCTGACAATCCTCTCATTAACTTGGTCAGGGTTGTACTAAATGGTCATGAAGAAGCCATTTTCTAATTATGTACTCATGATCGGAAGATTCTCGGTCTTTCGTGCTCGGTATAAATTCTATACTGTCTGAAATATCCGCTTTAAGATAGCTTTTGAATCTTGGCTTCTATGTTCCCAAATTTAGATGCTTGTGTCTTCCGATCCCAAATGCCACATTGCAACAACCATAGTGCTTGTATCCGATAATTATCACTCCATGATGCATCATCCCCAAAGCCGGGGATAGGAAAGAGATGCTGTATAATTAACACTGGATGGCTATATCTTAAAAAACACGGGAGCAACAAGAATAAAAGGAAAGTAAGATCAATAATATTATTTCTAAAGATACACATCAAGTTCACGTATAAAGGATGAAAAAAAGATGAATTCTGGAGTAAGGGCAACTAGAGATGGTATCTTAATTGTTGACAATAACAGATGCTGATTACAAATACATTTGTGACAGTATGATCCCATGGTCGAGATATTTTACGATTTGGTATCGTACTCAATTTTTCAGATCGCATAGTATATGTCAAATAAGTCAAATAAGATGTATATAACTTCAAAAATACATTAGCAATTCTGGACATGTTAGACTTGATGATTGCGCTACTATATCATAAGCAGAATAGCGTATGATGCACTAGAAAATACACCAAAGAATTAAACGAAGGAAAATATGGCAGCTAGATACCTGAACTTATTAGATGAAGAGAATCTATTGTTAACTGATGAAAGGAAAAAAGATTAGTTAATTAGGTTCGTTATTGTATTCTCAACCCGCCATGAGTGAACATAAAAACCCAATTCCTACTATTGATGTTATACTTCAAAAAGGTTCTGACATACTGCTAATAAAAAGGAAGAATGATCCATTCAAAGACTATCTTGCATTGCCTGGTGGTTTTGTAAATGAAGGAGAAAGCGTAGAAGATGCAGCAAAGCGAGAGGCCAGGGAGGAAACCTCATTGGAGATAGAACCCATTGATATTTTGGGTGTATATTCGAATCCCAAAAGAGATCCAAGAGGGCATATAATGACTGTGGTGTTCGTCGGAATAATTCTGAGCGGTTCAGCTAGACATGAAGATGATTCTGCAGAAATTGAATGGGTGAATTTAGATCAAATTCAAAACAAAAAACTTGCGTTTGATCATGAGCAGATAATTTCCGACTATGCTGAGTGGAGGATCTCGGGCGGAACTTTTTGGTCATTTAAGCGGCGTCAAGGATAATTAAATTCAACTTGCCGTGAAATTTATCAGATCATAATTCGGTTTATATATGTAAAACTGAATTAGCGAAGAGTGATGCGATCCCAGTCATCTACATACAATCCATACAATCCAGAAATAATTCATATCGTTGCTGCCGCGTCATCTAATCCAACTCAGCTGATTGGATTTCGCGAATATTTTATTTTTAATAACAGTAATATCGCATTCAACGATACGCCAACCGAGTTTCCCCCGGCAATTACAGTATCACCTTTAGCTATTCCATAGATGACCCATAACGAAAGCCCGACAATTAACGCCATGATTAACCAAACCGAAACATCGTCCATCTTCCTAGTTTTTATGCCTTTGATAATCTGGGGTACTGTGCTGGAAACTGCAAATATTGTCGCTACGATACCGATAAGTGCCACTAAAAAATTAAACATAGCTATTCCTTTTTGTGCAAAATTATGCCTAGTACGTTATTATAAATAATGTCTAGAATCCAAAAACCCAGATCTGGTAAATGTGAAGTGAATACAAGAGTAAGCGAGCGAGCGAGCGAGCGACGATGGATAGGAACAATGGTCACAACGGCAATAACGATGATTTTCTTGTTCGTTTATACTTTTGTGTTGTATAAATATTATTATCTCAATCAGATACAAACCAGAGCTGAAGACGAAACTGGTGGCTCTTAAGATAGGACATTGCACATTCTAACTGTCCTTCGCCTTTAACCTCGAGCCCTCCATCTAGCCTGTTAAACCAAGTGACAGCTTCGCCTCACTGTTGGGCAAGTAAGGCGTAACCGCCAGTATGTCTTTAGCCTTTCAACTGAATCAGAAAGATCTTTTTTATCTGGCTGATAAAATGCGTCCACATTTTTTTGTTTCCCAAAGGGTAGGACCGTGCGATTCGTGCAAATCCTGTAGAATATTCATTATTTTATCTTGAGACTCTCTGACATAGGCTCAAATTTTTAAATTCCACTAATACATAAAAATCGTTCTTTCATACGGTAGGAAAAAGATAATTAGGATTGGCAACTATAGCGCCAAATAATCGGTTTGAATAAGGTAATAAGGATGTGGAGGAGCCTGGTTAGGACACTACAATCACCAAAGACGAGAAACATCTCATCATCATCGTCAGCGTTATCAAATCATATCCTAGCATACAACCCGCAGCAGTACTGGACAGAACAAGGAAAGACGTACAAGGAACAGTTCCGATATAACAAAAAGTTTGAACTACAGGAACAAATGTTAATTGATTATCTAAAAAGTAATGTTTCACTTTCATCTTCCACAAGTGTACTTGAAGTGGGTTGTGGATTCGGACGCATAACTAAATTATTGCTACTAAACCTTCCTAAGATAAAAGAGTACCTTGCCGTAGATTTGTCTGCACATCAAATAGAAAATGCCAAAGAATATGTCCGACCGGCGGAAATGTTGATAAAGAAAGAAGGAAAAGCCAACCCAGACATAAAATTCGTAGTATCGAATATACAATCTCTTCAAGTTAACAAGAAATATGATTTGGTAATAGCATCAGAAGTTCTCTTGCATATACTGCCGTCAGAAATTAAAGAAGTTGTAAATAAGTTTGTTAATATGTCGAACAGACATGTAGTGAATATTGACTGGTACGAGGAACAAACTCCAAAGAATGTTGCACCACATAATTTTATACATAATTATGAAGAGATATACAAAAGTATACCTTCGATAACTCGTGTTAATAGGATTCCAATAGAGAAGAAAAAGGGATCCTTGTTATCATCCCAGCTTGACACAAAGCAATCCATATTTCATGCTCTATTAAACAATCAACTGGTTTCTGAAGGATAGAATTACCATACTATCTGATACCAGATAGGATTGAATTTTTGCATTACATGACGCACTCATATAGGTCCTGGCTTCCATCTTGTTACAATGCAACGATATATTGTGATTTCAGGAGTGCGATAATTCTGCAATTCAAAATGTGTCACGTCTAAACTCCCACTAGCATAATACGAATAATGGCTAATCCAATGAGCTAAGGTCTTAAGTAAATAAAGAGAAGAATATGCACATCAATCGCTCTTGCTGCCACGCCTACTTATTTTACTCCTTATATAAGCCTGCTTCTCGTAGATTTGTTCGACTCTTTGCAGCGTATCTATATCTGCGACATTTTTATCTCCACGTATATTCTTTATTCTGGGGAAACGCAATGCAAAACCGCTATCATGCCTATCACTTTTCTGGATACTGTCAAATGCGATCTCCAGAACTATTTCGGGCTTTACTATTATTCCATAGCCCTCATCTTTTATCATGAGTAATGTCAATTTTTTCGTCATTTCAGTTATTTCAACATCGGTTAATCCAGAATAGGCCTTGCCAATCGTTCTTAATTTGCTGCTATTATTATTGTCTTCTCTTACCGCGAATGTGTAATCAGACAGCAAACCTGCTCTCTTTCCATGTCCATATTCAGCAGATACAACAACAGCATCGATCGTATCTAATTCCTTTTTGAGTTTCACCCAATATCGTCCTCTTTTTCCGGGATGATAATGAGAATCTGGATCCTTTAGTACCAGCCCTTCATGACCAATGTCCCTGCTTTTTTCAAACATTGCAATAATTTCTTGTTCAGAATTTACAACCTTGTAGCTTGAATTGAGGATAGGTTCTTTAAAAGAAATATTTGATAGAATCTCTTTTCTTTCTTTAATGGACTTTGTGATTATGTTTTCTCCATTGAAATACATAATATCGTATACTACATATACAAGAGGTATTTCTGTCATGATTTGTTCGGTGACGTTCTTTTTGTGAAGCCTTCTTTGGAGTTCTTGGAAATGAAGGGGTTTGCCATCTTGAAAAGCCATTACTTCTCCATCCAAAATAAAATCAATATCCACTGCTGCTGATGATTTAACAGTCGCCGCAGCAGCGTAAACCAATTCAGGAAATGCATTTGTAACGTCGGCAAGCTTACGGGAAAACAGTCTAATTTCTTGCCCAACCTTGTGCATCTGTGCTCGCATACCATCATATTTGTATTCACAAATCAAAGGGTTTGGATAATACTTTATTATCTCTTCTGCAGTTGACATTACATCTGCTAACATGTAACCTATGGGTGTAAAGGGTTTGATTAGTGCGGTATGTAATGAGCTTTTCTTTGCCAGGAGTGCCACCTGGGAAATATCTCCTGAAACAAGCATCGCGTCTCTAACTGACGTAAGGTCTTGACCAAATGCTTTTGAAATTGCAATTTCAACCAGACCTTCTGTCAAACCGATCCTCGTTTCAGCATTTATAATTTTTATCAGATATTTTGCTTCAAGGGGGGAGCTGTTGATGAGTATTCCCTTTAAGATGTTTTTCCTATCTTTAACAGAACCAGAGCCTATAGTATCTGTAAGTTCTTTAAGTCTACAATAGATGGATGATAAGGTTAAGGCTTGCTGCTGAAAAAGTGAAACCATGTTCTTCTTTGATATGGCATACTCAGATAATGCGCCCATATCTCCATGCTGCAGGTATATTCTCTGAATTTGATTCGGATCTAGACTAGCTATTTCGGAAAGTGCCAGTAATATTGTGCTAAATCCTATATTCATCACAAATCTTGAACTTCGTGGAAATATTCGATTAGAGAAGAACAGGACAGCAATCGGCAAAGATTCATCATCCAAGGAAAGAAGATATCTGGAAAGGATGTTTATCTTCATATTTTTGCTAGTGGTTGCTCGTATCTTTTCACATGTATCTGCAAATTCCGAAAATCGAGCTAAATCTTTACCTGAGTGAATGGAGTATACGCCCCTCGCTTATAGTTGTTTTTGCACGACCAACCAATATATTTGCTTCACAGGGACTTTGCGATCTAACAAAATATCAACGAATTGAATAGAGCCAATGAATGCCTGTCATACGTGGCGTCTTTTGGTCGCTACTAATAATGCAGGCTCATTTCGAAGTTTCAACTCTTAATACTTCTAAGGCAGGTAGACCAGAATCGACGCGATCTACAACTTGTTGTAATTCCTGTTATCATTCGCTAGTGTTTTCTAGTATGGTCTTCACGAAGCGAAAAAAAGTCGACAATTATAGTACAAGAGTTATTAGATGAGTTAGGCATTTGCTTACTATGGGTAAGGAGCCGAATAACGAAATAACCGATTCTTCTACCAGGAAGCTTTTTGAAGGTAAGAATCTCGCTTTTGTGTCCACATTAATGAAGGATGGCCATCCTCACATTACGCCTACATGGATAGATATCCAAGATGGTCATATCTTCGTAAACACAGCAATAGGTAGAATCAAGCAAAGGAATGTATCCCGAGACCCGAGAATATCCATATCTATCGTTGACCAAAACAATCCGTATGACATGGTTACCGTGCGAGGGAGGGTGATAGGACAGATTACGGGAGATGCTGCCGATGAACACATAGACAAATTGGCAAAAAAGTACCTTGGCAAAGACAAATATCCCAACAGGGCATCAGGAGAAAAGAGGGTCATACTGAAAATAAAGCCTGAAAGGGTGTTTCACATGAAATAAAGTTGTTAAGTTGAGCTGTACTCTACTTGGAATAGACAAAGACTACTACTGCGACCAATACTAGTCTACCCGTCTTTATTTTTCTCTTATGGGAGAAACTATGAACCTGCAGCTCTCCGGAGCTACTATTAGTTTTTCAGAATAATCTTTGCGTCTAGTGACAGGTCAGGAACACCTGAAGCTATGAGACTGCAAATTGTAATAGTTAGTATAAGCCTGGCAGTATCTATACTTATACCAGCAGTATTCGGCTCGGCATACTTATACCGTCGATTTCCTTTTTCTATCAATTTCATCCACGCCAGCAGTTCGCTTAGTTACGAACTATGCTATTACGTCCAATTCCGCAACTCGATCGGCAAGAACAACTTTTTCCTTCTCCGTTCCCACAAGAAGACTTTGAAACCGGCTTGTTTTAGGCATTGCATTGGCTACATTATGCTCTTAAAGTCTCTTTTTATGTCTTGCCCCTCTTTTTTGTCCAACTTAGTCTATTATTATTTAATAACTCAAATTTTTCATAAATGTGGGGTCTCTTGTCCCTCATCCCTTGTACTATTGATTTGGCTTTTTCCCAGAAAGGAGTAGGGTTGAACATGTCAAAGTAAAGGTTCTGATCTATCAAGCCATAGCTTACAAGAACACCCGATAGTTCAAAAAATCCGCATACCGCTATGAACTCAGATCTTCCACTTGTGGTACCAGAATATTTTTTCAAATATTCTTCATAATTATTTGCGTCCAGTTCTTCCAAGAACCATAGGATTGCATCCCTGTGCTTATCATATATTTCATATAGCTTTAGCAGTGTATCTGCATTGTTACTCCTAGGATTATTCCTCAAGCACTATAGGTTTGTATAACAAGGCAGTTAATACTTTTCGTAAATAAAGTAACAACATTACAGGAACAAACAGTGAAAAACAGCGGGCCATGATAGGGTAGGAAGTATACTTGAAGATGATAGCAAACGCATGCGTAGTGACACAGAATCACGCAAAATATATTAGAGAAACAATCGTAAATGCTAGCCTCTGTTTGGATAATGAAATGGAATAATGAAAGTAAACATGAGATCAGTTTATTGTAGTATCGGCTTGATATTGGCTGCTACAGCCAGTATGGTGGTGCTCTGGATACCTTGCATAGAACTATACGCACAACAACAGCCAATAACAGAAGCTATAAGACAGAATTCAGAAGTATCGGTCGTCACGGTCGCGCAGGAGAATGCAACTAGCGTGTCATTGATATCTACAAAGCCAGCGCAGCTTGCTCAAGCAGTTTCGATAATAGAACAACAATTCCATATGCATGTTGTTTCAAAATCCATTGTGCCGTTTCCTGAAATGCAATATAGGGTAGTTATGTCAAAATGAGCGATTGAATTAGACCAATTCATGTGTCACAATGGAACTTTCTTCAAGCTAATATCTTCCTTAGCCCTAAGGGAAACGTGGATTTTAAGCAATCAAGTCTGCCTACATGTGGTCGTATGAATGGAAAATGTCACGAAGAGCATCAGCAATCAGGATTTAGTCATAACCCATGGGAAGAAAAACTGTTTGAGCAAATAGACTGCGAAAATGTATCAGAAATATAACCAGAATTACCTTCAACACCCTATGGATAACGTCATAAACTAACGCTGGTTTTCCTCTCACATGTAGAGTTACAGGAGCCGTGTATGTGCTGTTTCGCTTACGCAAAATTACCCTTAACCATCCTGTGTCATTTCACATCGTGAGGATAAAGCAATCTTAATTGTGAAATGAAAGTATTGAAGGATCTTAGCTTTGTTATTTTCACAACTCCTATTAAATAAGAAAGTTCAACACACAGGTACCATGCCATCAATAACTAATGCTTCTAAAGAGCTTTGGTGTTTTAATTGCAATTCTATGAGGATAGTGTGCCTCCATGATTCGTGTCCGGAACACTGCGACCTATGCCTCAGAATTAAAGCAATAGTTATGAAACCAAGTCTGTAGTTGTAGGAAGAGGACGGTTGTAGTTAATTATATACTACTAACTATTATTTTATTATTAATGCAACATCATGTCACCCAGCTATTATACATTAACAGATTAACATCAAAATAGAGTCTAATACATTATCAAACTAACACCCTTCGATTCAACAAGTCTTAAGGAGAACAAGATTAGTTTGCAGTCTATCTAAAATACAGAAGATAGGCTCAAAATCACACCGTTTTTCTGCACAATCTGCACTTGGCTTTATTTCAGTGCTTTATCATACCAAAACCATAATTAACAAAGTTGATATCAGTAAACTGGAAAATGAATCGAATAAAAGTTGTTCTGAAACCGACGGACGAAATGGAGGATGATGAGAAGAATATCTGAATTCGCAAATATGCTGATTGCTAGGATTGCGTTTGCTGAAGATTACTGAGTAGTTTCAAATTTTTGGTAGATTTATAATTGGATCATTTTCTGCTGTGCACCATTTCAAAACTTTGGAAGGCTTAAGAGTCATCAAGTGTGCTACATCCAAAGACATCTTTATAAAAGAAAAAATCATAAAAGAAATTTTCAAAAGAAAAAAGAGGACATCAGCTCAAAACCAAAGGATCTTTGGCAAACATGGCTATGGCCTGTATGTCATGTTGTTCCAGTGCTACAGGGCCTATTGCTATTATCGCAAACACCAGCTTGAGCAATACCACTATGACGATGATCACTACAACCACGACTATCAGTGTCCAGAGAAGTCCTAGTACCATACACCAAGCCTCGCTGTATGCTTAAAAAAGCCTTTGATAATTTTTTATTTGATAAATCGACCTTAAATTCTTTAGTATTATGCTTGGTAGTATGCTGATAGGAGGATACTTCTATGTGACAAATGATTTCACCTCTTTCCCCATCATAAGAATACTTGTATCTGACAAGTAACATACTTGCAACGCGATAGATATGAGATCTTGATGATTACCGCTATAATGGAGACAAAGGAAGAACCTTGAAGAAGTTGATAATTGACAACATCGCCGCAGCATGTCTGGGAAGGCTTTCGGCAGCAAGGAGGAATTAAGCTCGCATCAGAGAATGGAGTATAGAGAAGCATCAGTCTATATCATTTGAAAAGCATTCGCCACAGCAAAGACACTAGACACAGCTAAACTGTGAGCATTGAATAGGATATATTATGTCCTCTTAACACTGCTCATCCAAGTATGGATAGACTTACTATTACTTCTATCATATTGATTATAATGCTGTTTGCAGGGATTGGTATTATGATGGGTCCTGCCAAGATAATTGCTATACTGTCAGGCCGATCAAATAGCCTAATGTTAGGAGCAGTTATATTGTTGGCTTCTATCTTAACTGTCACAGGTTTGGTTGGGATTGGAGTAATGGGTTTTATAATTTCAAAAAGATGAGGCTAGACAACCGCTTCTTTCATAGAATATTCTACTAAAGGTATTCCATGCTTAGTTTCCATTCAAAATGTAGGCCTATTTATGTTGAAACCATCGGATAAACCATGTTTAGTCTAATTGGACACTATTCAACAGCATGTGTTTTCTCTTCTAGTGCTTTTCAGCCTCATCCTCAGAGGAAATTCCCTCGTACAATGTGCGCATCGAAAGTCTATAAATGGAGCCCTCATACATGCATATCTTCATATGACTTTAGGGAACATTGCAAATATTAGCTATTGAAGGATGGAGGAACATTGCAGTTGAAATTTAATAAATTTATTATTATTAATTAGCACTTTGAGAATTGCATCTCAAGTCCGCGTTGGTCACCAATTAATATTCTATATCCCTCATCTTTCTCTAAAGGCATTAATGAAACACTTGTCTTCTCACACAAGGGACATTTCTGAAGAATACTATCCTCATTAATGGGGCTTTGTTCTATTGAGCTATTATTAAAAACAGTCGCAGACCAAAAACATGATTCACATAATGCAAATTGATGTTTATATTCGCTAAATGGCTTTATGACAATATTGTTGATAGAATATATCGTTATCGTTCACTTCGTATTTGACATATATTTAGTCATATTAATAAACTTTCTTGTGAAATTTTCAACTCGAATTTTCATAGCTTAGATGAGAGGCCATCGCTAAAGTTAAAGGGTGAAAGTGAAAGGAGAAGCTAAAACTAAAATTATTATCACAATTATTTCATTCTCATGGATGGGGAATAGATTTGTGAATTACCTTATGATTCACAAGAACCGTTAATTGACATTTTAGTCTGCTCTGCTCTAATCTTTAGAATCTAAAAAAACTGGATAATTACAAGTAATTACATCAGTTCTGTTTAAGTTCAATTCTACTATAGTTATTCGTACTATAGTTATTCGGAATAGGTCTGGAAAATACGCATAGTGTTTTAATAAGAGAATTTAGAGGTGCTATTAAATTTAAGCAAGTTGTATTGCATTCTGAATCATAGATTTTGAAATAAATCGTGCCATAATATGATAAAAAGTGTATAATTGACTTATATACCGTATCTATCGATTCCACTCTTTTAGACGCGACAACAAACAATATTCAAGCAACTCTTATTGATACTTCACGTAATATTGTCCTTTTAACTCTAACATAGTAAGTAAAAATAGCATGTTAGAATATTTTAATAAAAAATAAAGTATACAATTAATCTTATCGTCTAAAAGATCATGTTATATAGATACTTTAAATGCAAATTGACTGCAGTGATAACAAGAACTTTAAGAAACGGCCAAATAAGAAATTACTAGGTTGTCCAACATGTCACAGTTCACGATATGTTGTACTTACAGAAAATATTAAAGACAAAATCTATCATTATCGTGAAATATATTGCCACTTCTGTAATATTGTATTTTCACCGATGCATGCAGTAACTCCTGTAGAAATCAACGAATAGGAGTGTCAGCATAGCTCATGTTGATTGAAAAAAGTAGATTTAAAGACAGAATTGCAACCGCCGCCAACATATCAGCTTCCGCATTATATCATGTCTCATCTGCTCTGCTCTTGGAGTGTTTGGTGATAAGAGATGCACTTCCAGCTCCTTTGATATCATGGCATAGTCTCTTAACCTAGTATACAATAACCCAGCACATTCACATGCATTGACGAACCAATATCAGTGAACAATTTCGTTGATGAAGATGGAAACTTCTACTTCACCGTAGGGTCGAGGAGGTAGTAGTACTCAAACCTCGTGACTGTAGCCTATGTCGTAGTTATAAGTTAATACTGATTTCAGAGTTGCGCAATTAGAGATCACGGAAAGAAGAAGGGACGAAGGGAAATCTGGATTATTATGGCAAGGAAAAATACAGAGATGATATGATGCCGTAGAAAGTTCCAGCATAGTATAAGAAGTAAACCAAACGCATTCCAGTTTAATTTAGGAGAATATTCCAAATTTTGAAACGAAACACGGAAATAACAATAACAACAACTATCCAGTCAATGAGGTTTTCTGGGCAAAAACGAAAGTACATGGGACTATGAGGTCATTTTATTTCATACTACTATAAACATACATCGATCCTATAGTTTAATAGTAACGGTAAGTTTATAGATCTAATACGTCGGAAGAACTAAAAAACTCTTATTGTGGTTGTGAACGTGGAAAATCAAAGGTACTTGAACCCTTCAAGGTTTCTGAGCATTTGACCATTCTATTATGCGGAAGTTGCGGCAAAGAAGTAGCACGATGGGAAGATAAAATAAAACCAGTTAAAAGAGAATGGATGTTGGCAGAACAAGAAGCAATGCGCTAGGCTTTTGTTCTCCTGCCAACGACATCTTCTATTGACGTCAGTGGACATCATTTCAGAATATTGTATTTGTTGCTTAAGTTATGCCAATTTAATACAATAGCGTAGGAGAGTAGATTCTGAACCATCGTCAAATACATGTCCTAGATAAGCGCCGCATCTATTACACATAATTTCTCTCAGAAATGTGCAATAGTCATATATAGAAAAATAGTACAAATAAACAGTTGGAAAGTTACAAAGAGCACCATGTTACGTGGTTAGAAAACTTTTACGACCTGATTGTTGCTATCATCGTCTTTCAGCTGAGTAGAGATCTCAATCAAAATGTGTCTGTATATGGATTTCTCACTTTTGTAGCTCTTTTTATTCCAGTCGTGTGGTCATGGGTTGGTGTAACATTTTATTCAACAAGATTTGAGACAGATGATTTGGCACATAGACTTTTAATGCTATTACAGATTGCCGTGGCTGCTTTGATGGCGGTAAGCGTACCAGACGGACTAGGTAAGAATTCAAGCTGGTTTGCACTCTCTTATGCGATAATGCGTACCATTTTAGTAATAGAATACCTACGTACTAGAAAACATGTTCCAGCCGCACGCAAGCTTACTACAAGGTATTCCATAGGATTTTCTATTGCAGCAGGAATATGGTTTGCATCTATATTTGTACCTCCACCATTTAGATTGTTTTTATGGATAATAGGACTAGGGGTTGACATAGGAACGCCTCTGTTGTTTGCAAGACAACTTTCAGTACAATTTGCACCTCATATACACCATTTACCTGAGCGTTTTGGCTCGTTTACAATTATTGTTTTAGGAATATCTATACTGGGAGTTGTTAATGGAATAGCAGATCACAATTGGACTATATCTTCTATAATATCTGCAGGACTTGGGTTAGGCATTGCATTTAGTTTATGGTGGATATACTTTGATACTGTTGATGGTTCAGAAATTAGAGCTCTCCGTGAAAATAAACAAATAGGAATATACGTTACTTGGTTGTACATACATTTTCCATTAATAATTGCCTTTACTGCATTTGGGGTTAGTATAGAACACGTAGTTCTTAGTAATCAAGCTTTAGCTTTGCCCTCTTCAGAGAAATGGCTTCTATGTATTTCTACTTTCCTCTGCTTATTTACACTAGGAATAATACAAATGACATCGGCAATGACTACTAATCCTATTTCATCTTCATCATCGTCAGCTAATTCAAAGAAACCAACAACATATACAGCGGCTATCTACAGCATAGTAGCTGCTACAGTCGTACTTGCGATTGGTGCAATATTAAAAGATAATATCCTAACATTGCCAGCGTTTCTTATTGGTATCATGGCTATAGCATGTACAGGTCAAGTCATATTAGATGTGAAACGTCATCCTCATCATCGTTTTTCAAAATTTTAGTTTCTGACTATTTGTATTTATGTTGTGGCTACAAAAACAAGAGATATTTTATTAATTGAGGATTACTTTTCAAAATCTTACCATGTAGCAAAAAATTGAAATCAAATCAAAACGAGGTCTGTGAACTCGACTGTTTAAGCAACCTTCTTCATAATATTCTAATGCCTTCAATGGTAAAATATGAAAGCTGTGATTTGAAGGTCCTTCCCAGCACCCTATTCTAGTTATGACACTTTTTTAACTACATTCCTAAACTATTTCTTATGTAGTTTCCTTTGTTTAGTTAGTAAAAAAAATTCATATGATTTTAAATCATGCTATCCTATATGTAACTTTCTAATTTATATATAATTACCTCAGTATAGTTACATATGGTAAGATATCAAAAATTACATCAGAGGAGAAATAAATGAGTAAACTTGAAGGAAAAATCGCAGTCATTACCGGTGGAACTAGTGGTATTGGGCTTGCCACAGCACGGCGTTTGGTGTCAGATGGCGCATATGTTTTCATCACCAGTCGCCGCCAAAGTGAACTTGATTAAGCAGTAGAACAGCTTGGCGAAAACAATGTAGTGATGTTCAGGGTGATGTCTCAAATCTAGTAGATCTTGATCGGTTATATGCCACTGTGAAGGAGCAGAGGGGACCATATCGACATTCTATTCGCAAACGCCGGCGTTAGCGAATTAGTTCCATTGGAGACAATTACCGAAGCGCACTTTGACAAAACCTTCGGGATCAATGTAAAAGGGCTTCTGTTCACTGTGCAAAAAGCACTTCCGCTATTTCAAGATGGTGGTTGCTGCAATTCCGTAGTTTACTTGACCCTTTTTAGAATAAAGCCAATATCCCCAAGAGACATTCTTAGCTCCTTTGCGATCCCGCGAGTAATCTTACCCTGATCGTATAGCTCCAAAACACGTCATTCTCTTTCATTACAATTATTAGTATTGCTATTGTTTGACATGCTGATATCGATATCTAGTTGTTACTATTATATGGAACGTACTTGAATATAGCTTTTGTTACCATGATACCATTTGATATCGTCATTGTTACCATGATACCATCATTCCTTCCCTGTTTTCATCTGTTACCTTCGGATACCAATACAGAACTTGTACGATAGAGATAAAGTATTGAGTATAAGGGATTTCTGTTAAACATCTATATTTCTAAAACTGCCTACATGTCTTATGGAATTGTTATTTCAATAGTATTTAGATAAACTTGTCCTCGTATCCTTCTCCTTGTACTCTAAATTGATTGAAACTCCACAGCACATTGAAGAAAAAAGAATTGAATCCTAAGGACACAGAGCGATTTGTAGATAATATAGAATTGTGTGTTGGTAAACTTCCAGAGCTTCAAGGACAATACAAAAAATCCAAACTAAAGTCCAACGCCTTCAAAATAAATTCCAGCACACGCAATACAGCAAGCAAAGTCAGAAAAAGATTTGC
>Ga0207663_10000677_pt1 | contig 15091 bp, 12 predicted proteins | sample LARL53metaG_FD_184346 | JGI IMG/M metagenome (GOLD analysis project Ga0207663, IMG submission 184346) | Corn, switchgrass and miscanthus rhizosphere microbial communities from Kellogg Biological Station, Michigan, USA - LAR L5-3 metaG... | ecosystem: Host-associated > Plants > Roots >...
GTCTGCTCCGCGCCGATAACTTTTTCGTAATCGCCGGCCACCGTCGTCGGCGGATGAATGTCCTGCAAGCCGACAAAAATGATTTTCGCGCCGAGCTTGTATTCGTTGGCCGACGCCTGGATGCCGTCGCGCAGCGTCTCCGCCGCCTCGAGACGGTTGCTCGACATCACGTTGTTTAAATCCACGCCCGCCAGAAAGCGCACCACTTCCCGCGTGGCGAGCGATTGCAGCAGGTTTGTCGCGGCGGCGTTGTTGTAGGCCCACTGCGTGACGTTGGTGATTTGAAATTGAACCGGGATGCTGACGGAAATCAAACTGACTGGCGGCGCCTTCGTCGTGTTGTTCGTGCCGGCGTTGTCGTTTTGAACCGTGGCCGGCGCGCGGTTGCCGACGAGAAAATTGTCCTCCTTGCCATGCGGCGTGCTCCACAGAACCGTGCCGGCCCTCTCGCTCTGCGCGTCGGGAACGTAGCCGACGATGAACGTCTGGACCTGCTCCGTGCGATAGCGGTAGGTTTTTTCCAGCGGCCACGGCAGCTTGAAATGCGCGCCGGCGTCGAGCGTGGCGACCGGCCTTCCGAAATGTTCGAGCACGGCCTGTTCGCCCGCGTCCACAAAAACGACGCACGTCGAAAGGACCAGGACCGCCAGTTGCGCCAGCACCAGCACGGGCAGGTTCTTTTTGAGCAACTGGAAAAACCACGTCTCGGAAACCTTGAAGCCGAATTGATAATCCAGCGTCTGCGCCGCCGTGGTGAACAGGCTTTCCGGCTGCGCGAGCAGGCCCACGACGCGGCTGTCGTAAAGCGTCCGGGAAACCCTGCCGCGGACGCGCGGGCGGTAGATTTCCAGCAGCAGCGTGACGAGGATTTCCGCCGCCATCAAACCGAGCAGCACGCACAGGCCGCGCGCCACCCAGAAATCGGCCCGCGGCAATTCCGTCCTGGCCCCGGCGATGCCGAGCGCCGTGAAGGCGCAGACATACGCGCCGGCCAGCAGAAAACTCGCGCCGGGCCGCAGCAGCCGCCGGCCTTCGAGCCGCGCAATGGTGACCGAAAAGCGTCCAACCAGGAACAGCAGCAGCGCGAAAATCGCGTAAAGCGAAAGCGACGCCATCGCGCGTTCGGGCGCGACGCCGGTGGCGGTCCTGGAAATCCAGTTCCAGAGCAGCCACGCGCCGCCGGCCTCCAGCAGGAACAGCAGCACGGCAAACCCCGGCACGAAAAATTTCTCAAATTGCTCGCGCGACCGGCGCGCCGGAAAAATCTCCGACTCCTTCGCCTCAAACAGGGCGGATTCGCCCTTGGCGCGGGCAAATTCGTCAAACTCCAGTTTCTCCAGCCGCTCGTTCTCCTCGAGCCGCATCTGGAACCAGCCGGTGAACGCCACGAGCATTCCGAGGCCCAGGAAAACCGCGCCGGCCTGTCCCGCCAGCGAGCGGGCATAGACGGCGGCGGCAAACGCGGCGATGAAAATCACCGCCGCCGCGACCAGGTTCACCAGACCATTTTTTTGAACGTTGCGTTCCATTTATTTTTATCCACGAATCACGCGAATTTTCACGAATTGCATTTTTATTCGCGTCAATTCGCGTAATTCGCGGATTCTATTTCAACTTAATTCCCGTTCCTCAAACAGCGCCGTGCCGACGGCCAGCGCCGCGCCGGCGTAGCCGACCACATACACAAACGCCTTGCCGACGTAAGCCCATTGAAACGTGCTTTTGCCCGTGTCAATGGCGTCGGCGAGCCAGAAAAGCTGCCAGTTCGGAATGACGGTGTAAAGCGTGGAAGCCCACCACGGACCGCCGCCGCCGATTTTTCCGCCCGCCTGCGAGTAAAAATAATCCGACATCAGCCCGACCAGAAAAAACGCCGAGCAGACCGCCAGCGTCGGAATCGTGTCCAGCCGCGTCGAGCACGCCAGCGCCAGCGCCGCCAGAATCCACAGCGCGCACAGGATCAAAATGCCCGCCGGCAGAAGGTTCCAGTTGACCTGCGCCATCTTGTCCGCGCTTTCCATCTGCGTGGTGAACCGGAAAATGACGAACGCCGCCAGAGTCGCCAGCGCCACCAGCGCGAACACCGCGTCGCTCGCGAACGGACGCCGGAGGAAATAATTGCTGAAACCCGCCAGCGCGTAGGCCAGCGCCACGCCCGCCCCGAAGATGGCCAGCGCTTTGACGTCGGTGTCGCCGTAGGCGTCGAAGGCCATGCGGCTGGCCAGCAGCACGCCAATCATGTTCACATAGGCGAGCAACGTAAGCGCGGCGGCGACGCCGGCGTATTTGGCCAGCAGAAATTGCGCGCGCCCGACCGGCTTGGACAGCACCGCCAGCGCCGTGCCGCTGCGGATTTCGCGCGCCAGCGACGACGACGCGCTCAACACCGCGCCGAACAAGCCCGACAGCAGCATCACCGCCAGCACGCTGTTCTCCACCAACTTCGGTTCGTCGCCAAACGCGAAGTAATACGGCACGGCCAGAAAAAGTTCAAACAGCACGGAACCGGTCATCAGCAGCAGGAAAACCGGCTGCCGGATCAATTCCATGAAGGCGTTCGCCGCGATATTGAAAAACTGGCGCATCTAATGGTTTGGCCATTTTAGGCATCCCGCGGGAAATTGCCAGCCGTTATTCCTGCCGGGGTGCAAAACCAAACGTATTTTCAAGGAATTGAGCGCGGAAACGTGGATTTTGTTCAAAAACGGTTCCAATAACCTGAAAGCCCGACGCTCCCGGCGAAATTATTGGGAGCGTGGATCGTCGCTTTTCAATAATTGGCTGCGCCATTTTTGAAGCACGCCGACAAAAAACTTATCTGCCCGGAACTGACCACCTCGACAAACGAAAAGCCTTTCTTTGTCGCCACCCAAAGCGAAGTTAGAAAAATCACAATGAAAATGGTTTGGTTTTGCCAGCCGTCCAACTTCCATTGATGTTTCCAAAACCAAATTGGATGGCGAAACAATGGCTCGGAGTAACAAATCGGCCACAAATCACCTAGATCCGGCCCGCGCGAGCCGAGAAGATCGCACGCCAGATGCAAATGATAGGTCAGCAGGCACAGCAGCAATACCCGCCAGCGTTGCCGGGCGAAAATCATGAGCAATGCCGACACGACAACGGCACCCGGCCAGCCGTGGAGCAGCAAATGGTGATATTGCTGGTAGTAATAATATGTGCATTCCTTGCCCGAAATCCATGAGCCGACAAGGTCGGCAACCACGCCGAGTCCATCGGCATCTGGCAAAACCCCGGCCAGAGTCACCAATTTGCGATCCCTCGGATTGTTGGTTGTCGCAGACGCCACCAGCCAGCTTCCAATCAAATGGACGACTGGAGACATGGCCTTAACTCATCGCCTGGGCGATGCTGTTCCACCAAGCGTCGTGCAACTCGGTGAGAGGAGCGGAGAATTCGCCGGCGGCGGTTTTCACCGTCAGCTTGTCGCCGCCAACCTTGCCGATTTGCGCCGCCGGCACGCCCATCAATTTGGCGCGCTCGACGACTTTCACCGCGTCGAGCGGCTTGCATGTGATGACGATGCGCGATTGGGTCTCGCCGAAGAGCAGGGCGTCAAGGCGCGTAGGACAGGCGTCGCGCCTGTCTCCATCATCTGGTTCTTTTTCATTTGAAGTTTGAGACAGGCGCGACGCCTGTCCTACGGCGGACAAATCCACCGTCGCGCCAATCAACCGCGGCGTTTCGCGCGCCACAAGCTGGCTGATGCAGCTTTCGGCCAGGCAGACCGCCAGGCCGCCTTCGCTGCAATCGTGCGCGCTCTTTACCAGCCCGCTTTGAATCAATCCGAGCAGTGTCGTGTGCAACGTCTTGGCCGTTTCAAAATCGCAGCGCGGCGGACTGCCCGTTTTCTTTCCGTGAATCACCTGCAAATACGCCGAACCGCCAAGACCGAGAATCGGGTCGGCATTGTCCACGATTTCGCCGAGCAAAATAATCGCGTCGCCTTCGTCCTTGAACCATTGCGTCGTGACGTGCTCCGGTTTTTCAATCAGGCCCACCACCACCACCGTTGGCGTGGGGTCAATCGGGCCGTTCGGGCTTTGGTTGTAGAGCGAGCAATTGCCGCCGGTCACCGGAGCGTTGAACGCCCGGCATGCCTCGGCCAGCCCGCGCACGGATTCCTTGATTTGCCAGAACAACTCCGGCTTCATCGGGCTGGGCATGTTGAGATTGTCCGTTGTGCCGAGCGGCACCGCGCCGGAACAGGCGAGATTGCGGCAGGCTTCCGTCACGACAATTTTCCCGCCCTCGTAAGGATCGAGATAAACGTAGGTGCCGTTGCCGTCCACCGACATGGCGATCAGTTTTTCCGGCGTGGATTTGCCATTGGATAATTCAGGCAACGAATCGGTCTTGATGCGCAACACCGCCGCGTCGCTGCCGGGGCAAACCACCGAGCCGTCGCGCACCATGTGATCGTATTGGCGATAAACCCAGTTCTTCGACGCAATCGTCGGCCACGCGAGCAGTTGTTTCAAATCGGCAACCGGCGATTGGCAATCGGCAATCCCGTTGAGGCGAAACGCCCGGACTTCCTTCAAATACTCCGGCTCGCGGGCCTCGCGCTGATACACCGGCGATTCGTCGGCGATTTTCTTCGCGGGAATGTCGGCGACAATTTTCCCGCCGTGGCGCACCACCATCCGGCCCGTGTCCGTGACAAATCCAATTTCCGACCACGGCAAATCCCATTTATCGAAAATCCGCTTCACTTCCTCTTCGCGGCCTTTGTGGACGATGATGAGCATCCGCTCCTGCGATTCGCTCAACATGATTTCGTAGCTCGTCATGTTCGGCGCACGCTGCGGCACCTTGTCGAGTTCGATTTCAATTCCCGTTCCAGCGCGCGCCGCGGTTTCGCAGGTGGAGCAGGTTAATCCCGCCGCGCCCATGTCTTGAATTCCCGCGACCGCGCCGGTGGCGAGCAATTCGAGGCACGCTTCGCAGACGAGCTTTTCCATGAACGGATCGCCCACCTGCACCGCGCCGCGCTGTTGCTCGGACGATTCCTCGGTCAAATCCTGCGACGCAAACGCCGCGCCCGCCAAACCGTCGCGACCGGTCGCCGGACCGACGTAGAAGACCGGATTGCCGATGCCCTTGGCCGCGCCGCGCGCGATTTGTTCGTGCCGCAGCACGCCGAGGCAGAAGGCGTTCACCAGCGGATTGCCCTCGTAGGATTTGTCGAAATAAACCTCGCCCGCGATGGTCGGAATGCCGAAGCAATTGCCGTAATGCGCGATGCCGCTGACGACACCGGCAAAAAGACGCCGGTTGTTAGCTAATGCTTGATTTGCGCCTTCGGCGGCATGGCTTTGCTCGCCCTCACCCCGACCCTCTCCCCCGGGGAGAGGGAGACCGGTGGCGGGCGGCAGCGCTGAAATCGCAGAATTTTTCCCGTTTGCTCCGGCTGCTTCTCCCTCTCCGCCCGGAGGGGGGAGAGGGCCGGGGTGAGGTGGGAGATTTTGTGTGATTGGCCCGAAGCGCAGCGAGTTCACGGAGCAAATGGGCCGTGCGCCCATTGTGAAAATGTCGCGCACGATGCCGCCGACGCCCGTGGCCGCGCCCTGAAACGGCTCGACCGCGCTCGGATGATTGTGCGACTCGATCTTGAACGCGATGGCGATGCCGTCGCCGATGTCAATGATGCCGGCGTTTTCCTCGCCCGCGCCGACGAGGATTTTGGGCGACTTGGTGGGGAAGGTCTTGAGCAGCGGGCGCGTGTTTTTATAGCTGCAATGCTCGCTCCACATCACGGAAAAGATGCCCAACTCGGTGTAGCTCGGCACGCGGCCGAGGACTTCCTTGACGTGGGTGTATTCTTCCGGCGTGAGGTTGTGTTTGGCAACCAACTCTGGGGTGATGGCGGGTTCGGTCATGAAATTATTTTGTTGGCGTCCAAAGCATAAATCGTTTTGAAGCGTAACAACACACGCCCGCCGGTTCAAGCAAAGCCGTCCGTCAAGCCGCATTGCGTCGCGCTTGTTCAATCCCAACGGGATTAAATCATCCAGCCCAGGGTTGCGAGGAACGAGCTACCCTGGGAAAACGCCACAAATAATTTCAACCCTGAAGGGGTTGAATCAATCGCCGGCCTGTCGCATCATCCCGTCATGCCGCAATCACTCGCCAAAATCATTGTGCATGCCGTTTTCTCCACGAAAGACCACCGCCCATTTTTGCGCGACAAAACCCTGCGCGAAGAATTGCACCGCTATCTCGGTGGCATTTTGGCCAACCTCGATTGCCAGCCCATCATCATCGGCGGCGTGGAGGATCACGTTCACATTCTCTCGACACTGTCGCGCACCGGAACGGCGGCGGAAATGGTCAAGGAAGTCAAACGCGGCTCGTCGCTGTGGCTCAAAACCAGAAGCCCAGAGCTGCGCGATTTCGCGTGGCAAAACGGCTACGGAATTTTCTCCATTGGAAATTCGCAGGTCGAGGAGGCGCGGAAATACATTGCCGGACAGGAGGAGCACCACCGCACGATTTCGTTTCAGGACGAGTTTCGGAAATTTTTGGAACGCTATGCCGTGGAATTCGACGAGCGTTATGTGTGGGATTGATTCAACCCTGTCAGGGTTGATGGTTTTGTGACGCCAACCCAGGGTAGCTCGTTCCTCGTAACCCTGGGCTGAATGATTCAAACCCGTTGGGTTTGGCGATTTCACAAATTTTGGCGGACTGGATGGTTTTGATCCCGGCGCGCTTTGCCGCGCATTCAATTCACCCCGCCGCATCCAGCCGCAGCAGGCAATGGCCGAAATCCACCACGGGCTGGCCGGGCGTGGGCAGATGCCGGCGCACGAGTTGATAGACGCCGCCGCGTCCGCGCTCGACCAGCCCAGCGCGATGCAGCACTTGGAGATGTTTGACACCACTTTCGTAGCTGCAACCGCCCACCGCCGCCAGTTCGGCAATCGTCCGCGCCTCGCCGCAGGTCAGTTCCTTGAGCATCTTCCAGCGCGACAACTGGGCGACGGCTCGAAGCGTCTGTTTGAGGTCGGGCAACGGCTGGAGTGCGGCGTTCTTTTGCGTTCCGGTGTCTGAATTCATGCTGAAAACCTTAATAAATCGAGAAATCAATGTCAATGGCGGGATTGCTCTTTCTGTTTGCGGGATTGCTTTTTAATCAAGCAGGATTGCTTGTTTAATCGGCAGGTGTGAATCTTCTATTGGCAGGATGGAATTATAATCCAGCAGGAATGAAATTTTTATTACAAGGAATGCTTTATTTGTCGGCAGGATTGCTTGTTTTTCCAGCAGGAACGATTGGTTTATCAGCGGGAATACTTAGTCTGTTGGCGGGATTGCTTTTTACTCATTCCGGTCGGATTTTCGTTCCGGCAGATTCGTTTTTCGGCGCGTCGAGACGCCGGTTGAAGCAAATTATTCGCGGCAGCCGGGCGGATTGGGTTTGGCGTTCCCGGCGGGAAACGTTTAGACTGCGCGTTCCATGATCGAGCCATTGAGCAATCCGCAAATCCGCCGGTTCAAAGCCGCCGCCCAACTCCTGGAGCCGATGCTGAAGGTTGGCAAGGCGGGGTTGAGCGACGGTTTCGTCCGTTCGGTGGACGAGGCGCTGTCGCAGCATGAATTGGTGAAGATCAAGTTCGCGGAGTTCAAGGAGCAGAAGAAGGAACTCGCGCCGCAATTGGCGGAAAAGACCGCCAGCCACCTCATCATGCGCGTGGGCAACGTGATGGTGCTGCATCGGCCGAAACCGGAGGGCCAGTTGGGAAAATCTGAAACACTGAAAACTGAAACTGGGCCGGTGCCCGGAGTGGATCCGTGAAATAAGCGAAAACGGATCGCCCATTTTTCTCTTTCCTTTCAGCCCGGCTGTTTTAGATTGTTGCTCCAATGAGCCCCAAATCACTACGCCGACTGGTCATGGCCATCTCTGGATTGGCTGTGGTTTCAAGTCTCCAAGCGCAGACGCCCAACATCGAATTTCCCGCCGCCAGCCCCGCTTGCACGCTCAAACAGCGCGTCGGCCTCACGGATATCACCGTGGTTTATTCCCGGCCCGGCGTGAAAGGCCGCACCATCTTCGGCTCCGGCGGCATTTTGCCCTTCGGCCAGGTGTGGCGCACCGGCGCGAACCAGGCCACGAAGATCAGCTTCAGCACGCCGGTCAAACTGGAGGGCAACGAAATCCCGGCCGGCAACTATTCGCTCTTCACCATCCCCGGCGTGGACGACTGGACCATCATCATTAACAAGAACACGAACCAGTGGGGCGCGTTTCAATACCATACCAACGAGGACCTGGTGCGTTTCAAAGTGATGTCGGTGCCATTGAGGGACACCAGCATCGAAACCTTCGCCATTGAATTCAATCGCATCCACGACGAGTCGGCCTTGCTCGAACTGGTCTGGGACAAGACGGTGGTGCCGATTCATTTGACGGTGGATGTCATGGACAAGATCGTCCCGCAAATAGAGGCGGCTATGGCCGCGCCCGGCAAGAAGCAGGACACATTTTATTTTCAGGCAGCGACGTTTTATTACAACCACGACCTCGACCAGAAGAAGGCGCTGGAGTGGGTCAACACCGCCTTGGAAAGCAATTCGCGGATTGCCTACGAGTATCTGCATTTGAAGGCGCAAATTCTGGCGAAGCAGGGCGACAAGGCCGGCGCCATTGCCGCCGCCAAGCAATCCACCGAACTGGCCATTAAAGCCGAAGGCCCCGGCAGTTCCTTCGTGAAGATGAACGACGATTTGATTTCCAGCCAGCAATGACGAGATTTCGCCCCAAACAAAAATTCAACATTAACCACAACAAACTGTCATAGGAGTTATCATGAAAAAAATCGTATCCACATTCATTATTACCACCGTCGCGCTGATGGGCGCGCTGCCGGTCATGGCCCAGCAACCCCGCGCGGCTTCATCCGGCGGCAATAGTCCGCATGAAACCATCGGAAAGGTCATTGATGGCAACCGCGTCACCATCACCTACGGCCGGCCTTATTCCGTCAAGCCCGGCACGACCGAGGTCCGCAAAATCTGGGGCGGGCTGGTGCCCTACGACCGTCCGTGGCGCATGGGTTCGGATGAGGCCACGCTGCTCATCACGCAAAAGCCGATCGTGCTGGGCGGGACGACCGTCCCCGCGGGCGCCTACACTCTTTACATGGTGCCGAGTGAAGCCGGCACTTCCAAACTGGCCATCAGCACGGGTCTCGGCGGCTGGGGAATTCCCGTGGACACCAAGCATGACCTGGCGCAAGTGGACTTGACGAAGACGGCGCTGGACAAGCCGGTGGACCAGTTCACGATGGCCATTGACAAAAATCCGGACGGCGGCGGTTTGATCAAATTGTCGTGGGAGAACACGCAATTTTCCGTGCCGTTCACCGTTGCGAAATAACGCGTGAGAATCCGAACAACGGATCGCGATTAATCGGCTCCACGCATGAACCGAGCAAAAGGCCGACAGGTTTTGGACTGCGCCGGCAGAGCGCAGCGGCGACGGCGCTTTGGGGCGGAAACCCTGCGGCGGACATTTGAGGCCATTCCAAAGCGGTGTCGCGCTTCGCTTGCCACCGCAGTCCAAAACGCCGGCGTGTTCACGCGCCGTTTTGCTCAATTCAGCTTGATTGGCATTTGCATGTCAGCCGGTTTCCCGTGCCTCGCCCAAGTTGCCCCATCGCCTTCGCCGGCGGCCATTTTGCAGGAACTTCGCGAATTTCGCACCTTCGGCACCGTGCTTTTGGTCGCCGCGCACCCGGATGACGAGGACCGCCCCCTGCTCGCGTTCCTCTCGAAAAGCTGCGATTTCCGGACCGGCTACCTCTCCATCAACCGCGGCGACGGTGGACAGAACGAAATCGGGCCCGAGTTCGACGCCAAGCTCGGTGTCATCCGCACGCAGGAACTGTTGGCTGGCCGGCGCATTGACGGGGCGCAGCAGTTCTTTACCCGCGCAATTGATTTCGGCTACTCGAAGAGCATGGACGAGACGCTTCGCATCTGGGATCACCAGGCCGTGCTCGGTGATGTCGTGCGTGTCATCCGCACCTTCCGGCCCGATGTGGTCGTCACGCGCTTCGCCCCCGTGGCGCAGCCCGGCAACCACGGCCACCACAACGCCTCGGCCCTCCTCGCCGTCGAAGCGTTTAAGCTCGCCGGCGACCCCAAGGCTTATCCCGAACAAATCGCCGAAGGCCTCGCGCCGTGGCAACCGACGCGCATCGTTCAGGACGGCGGCAACGGCCTCTCCATCTCCGGCAGCAACACCGATCCGGTCACGGGCGAAACCGTGCAGGCCATCGCCGCCCGCACCAGCGCGCAGCACAAGACCCAGGGTCTCGGTAATTTTAGTGGCGGCGGGCGCGGTGGCGGACGCGGCGGCGGCGGGGGCAACGGCGATTTCAGAGCCGGCTTCACCCTGCTGAACGGCGCGCCCGGCACCAACCTGATGGACGGCGTTGACCTGACCTGGTCGCGCGTCGCCGGCGGCGCGGACATCGGCAAAGCAGCAGACGAAATCATCCCGCAATTCGACACGAACAATCCGTCCGCGAGCGTGGAGGCACTGTTGAAGCTGCGGGCAAATCTGACGGCGCTGGCGGACAGTCCGCTGGTGGAAGAAAAACGGAAATTGCTCGATAAAATTCTTCAGGCATGTCTTGGCCTTTCGGTGGCGACGACCGTGCCGCAGGCTGAAGTGGTTGCCGGCGAACCATTGAAATTGAAGTTCGCTGTGAATGTCGCGTCAGGCAGGATGGGGCTTTGGCAAGGAATTCGCTTCCCGGCGACTGGTCGCGAAATTACCCTTTCGGGATTACTATACGGGCCTCCTGGACCCTACACGGAGACTTCCGAAACCAACGAAACTTTACCGGCGTCGTTGCCATTGAGCGAGCCGTATTGGCTGCGCGAAGAGCCGACGGTCGGCATGTTCCGCGTGGACGACCCAAAGCTGATCGGTCAGCCGGAAAGCCCGCCAGCGTTTCCCGTCGAATATATTTTCCGCGTCGGCGACCAAACGCTCGTCGTCACCGATGAACCAATTCAAGCTGGCACTGAATCTGGTAAATTTGAAGCGCGACGCACGTTGAAAATCATTTCACCGGTGTCGCTGAAGTTTGGTTCCGGCGTCGCCCTCTTTACACCGGGGTCGAAGAAAACGGTGGAAGTCGAAATCACCGCGGCGCGCTCGGACGTAAGCGGCACGCTGCACCTTGAGACGCCGGCGGATTGGAAAATTTCACCCGCGAGCCAGCCGTTCAAAATTGCGAATGCCGGGGACAAGATGAAACTCGCGTTCACCGTCACCGCACCGGCGCAGGCAGCGTCCGGAAGTTTCCTCGCCGTGGCGGACATCGGCCGGCAGAAGTTCAGCAACGGGCGATATGAGATCCATTACGATCACATTCCCGTTCAATTGCTGCAGTCGGCGGCGCGGCTGAAGGTTATTGCGGTTGATTACGCGATTCGCGGCAAGGCAGTCGGCTATCTGCCCGGCGCGGGTGACGACACGGCGGAAGACATCACGCAGCTCGGTTACACGGTCACCACGCTTACCGGCGCGGATTTGACCACGAACCGGCTGAAGGATTTTGACGCGGTCGTCATCGGCGTGCGGGCGTTCAACGAACGCACCGATCTCGCGACGAATTTCCCCGCGCTGCTCGCGTGGGTCGAACAAGGCGGCACTGTCATCGCGCAATACAATCGTCCGAACGGACTGCGCACCCAGCAGCTCGGCCCTTACCCGCTGTCCATCCAGGGCCAGGCCCCGCCGCTGCGGGTGACCGACGAGAACGCGCCCGTCACTTTCCTGCTACCCGACCAGCCGGCGCTCAACGTGCCGAACAAAATCACCGCCGCAGATTTCGTCGGCTGGGTGCAGGAGCGCGGAGCATATTTTGCGAGCCAGTGGGACGAGCGCTACGCCGCGCCGCTCGCGATGAGCGACCCCGGCGAGAAGCAGCCCAACAGCAGCCTGCTCATCGCGAAGCACGGCAACGGCTATTACGTCTATACGAGCCTGGCATTTTTCCGCCAGCTTCCCGCCGGCGTGCCGGGCGCCTACCGGCTGTTCGCCAACCTGGTTTCGCTCGGAAAATGAAACGCCCTGCCGAAACGGAATCATCCTCGTGTGAATCAGAAGAAACCGGCCTGCCGTTTTTCCATTCCTGGAAAAGTGTTTATATTTTTGTTCTCGGCAGTTTTGTCTTCTGGGTGGCGCTGCTTGTGGCGCTGACAAAATACTTTTCATGAGTGCGCTCGACTTCGTTGTCCTGATTGGTTCGATGCTCGGCATCGCCGGTTACGGCATCTGGCGCACGCGCGGCCGGCGCAGTCTGGAAACCTACCTGCACGGCGATCGGAAGACTCCGTGGTTTGCCATCGGCCTTTCCGTCATGGCCACGCAGGCCAGCGCGATAACTTTTCTCTCGACGCCCGGCCAAGGCTATCTTGGCGGATTAAGCTTCGTGCAAATCTATTTTGGCGTGCCGGTCGCGTTGATCATCATCGCGATATTCTTTCTGCCGATTTTCAGGCGGCTGAATGTCTATACCGCCTACGAATTCCTGGGAAAACGTTTCGACAGCAAGACGCGATTGCTGGGCGCGGCCCTGTTTTTATTACAACGCGGTCTTGGCGCGGGCTTGACCATTTACGCGCCTGCCATTGTGCTGACCACAGTGTTTGGCTGGCCGCTGAATTTGACGATCATCTGCAGCGGGTTGTTGGTCATCATTTACACCGTATCGGGTGGCAGCGATGCCGTGACCGTCACACAAAAATACCAACTCGGCATCATCTTTGCGGGCATGGTCACCGCATTTTGCCTGGTGGTGGCGAAGCTACCCACTGGGCTGACAGTCACGGACACTTTTGCGCTGGCCGGTGGATTTCAAAAGCTTAACGCGGTCAATTTTTCCACCAGCATTCACGAGCGTTACACTTTCTGGTCGGGATTGCTCGGCGGAACGTTCCTGATGCTGTCTTATTTCGGCACCGACCAGTCGCAGGTGCAGCGCTATCTTTCCGGTGCGTCGTTACGCGAGGGGCGGCTGGGCTTGATGTTCAACGCCGTGTGCAAAATCCCGATGCAATTTTCCATCTTGCTGCTCGGCGTTCTGATTTTTGTCTTTTATCAATTCGAGCAACCGCCGCTGTTGTTCAATCCGGTCTCACATCAATATCTCGAGCAACACAACGACAGCGGACAATTGCAGGCGCTTGAAAGCGACTTTCAGAAGACCCACACCCAAACGCGCGAACAAATCGAAAGCTGGCTGGCGGCCCGCCACCACGGCGACGAAACCGGCGCCCAAACGGCCTTTGCCGCGGCCGCAGCAGCACAGCAGCAGGGTGAAGCGATTCGCGCAAAGGCCGAAAAAGCTTTGGCTGCCAATTCCGGCACAACGGCAAACGATGCCGATTATGTGTTCGTCACGTTTATTCTGCAGCAATTGCCGCACGGCGTCATCGGGCTGCTCGTCGCGGCATTTTTTGCGGCGGCCCTGTCGTCCAAAGCCGCCGAACTGAACGCGCTCGGCTCCAGCACGACAATTGATTTTTACCGTCACATCATCCGGCGCGACGCGACCGACACCAAATGCGTCGCCGCTTCGCGATGGTTCACAGCCCTTTGGGGGCTGGTGGCGATAGGTTTCGCGCTCTGCGCCCATCTGGCGGAAAACCTGATTCAAGCCGTGAACATCCTCGGCTCCATCTTTTATGGTGTCATGCTCGGTCTGTTTGTCGTGGCGTTTTTTGTCCGACGCGTCGGCGGCACGGCGGTTTTCTGGGCGGCGCTGGTGGCGCAGGCGCTCATATTTGTCCTCTACTTTAATCTCACCATTTCCTATCTCTGGTATCCGCTCATCGGCTGCGCGGCGTGCGTGGTCTTCAGCCTGCTCCTGCAAATGGTTTTGGGTGGCGGCGGCGAAACTGATAAAATGGAAGCGGCATGACGGCACCCGTCATTTGTTTCGGCCAGCAGCCTTGCGGGTTTTTCCCGAAACGATTTCTCGTCGCCAAAATTCAGACGGCCCGGCGGCTGCAATCGGAAATCGGCGGCGAGATTGTCTATTTCTTCCACGACAGCGACCACGACCCGCGCGAGACACAAACCATCCTGCGCCATCGCAAGACCGCCGAGCCGGCAATGCTGAATTTCGCCTTCGCGAACAAAATCCAGCGGAAATTTTCGCCGCTCCACCTCAAACAGATTGCTGCCGGCTGGCAGGAGAAAACAATTCTCCAACTGCCGAATTACGTCGGCCATCCGCTGATCAACATTTTCAAGAAAGTTTCCGCCGCCAGCGTCGCCGATTTCTGCCTCGAAATATATCGCGGGATGGGCTTGCTCGACGGCATTCGGGTTGTGCGTTCCAGCGACTCGGCGGTGCGCCGCGCAGCGTGCGATGTGCCGGAGTTTTTTGTGGATGTTCCCTACGAAAGTGAAATTGTCCGTGCGCGCTTCAATGCCGGAGCGCCGAGCGCCGGCTCGGCACGTGCCGATGGTTTTTACCAGCGAGCCGAGCCGGTGCTCGGCGCTCCAATGCTCACCCTCCACGAAGGCGGCAATTCCTACATCACGCTGCCGCCCGCCGATTTCACCAAGGAGCAAATCAGCCCGACACGCGACACGCGGCTGCGCTGGATGCAATCGGTCGTGCATTGCACGCATTACATTGCCGGCGCGGGCGAACAGGCTTATCTTCGCCGCGAAGAAACGCCGGAGATCACTTTTATCAAACGCGACGACATTGAACGCTCTGATGAAGCCTGGACAGAAATCGAAAAATAACCTCGCGACGCTCCTCGTCTTCGGTGCGCATCCCGACGACATTGAATTCGGGTGCGGTAGTGTCATCGCGAATGAAACGCGCGCCGGCTGCGCCGCGCACTTTGTTATTTGCTCGCGCGGCGAGGCCGGTTCACACGGAACACCGGCGCAACGCATTACCGAGGCGAAAAAATCCGCAGCCATTCTGGGCGCAACGGTTGAGTTCATCGAACTTGACGGTGATGCACAGCTGGAAGTCCGCGCCGCCCACGCCATCAAACTGGCGGGCATCATCCGCCGCGT
>Ga0207663_10000681_pt1 | contig 15051 bp, 13 predicted proteins | sample LARL53metaG_FD_184346 | JGI IMG/M metagenome (GOLD analysis project Ga0207663, IMG submission 184346) | Corn, switchgrass and miscanthus rhizosphere microbial communities from Kellogg Biological Station, Michigan, USA - LAR L5-3 metaG... | ecosystem: Host-associated > Plants > Roots >...
TTAAGTGAGACCGTAAAGAAATCAAAAGACGCATTCTTAGAATGGAAAAAGGATATCGATAAGCGCACCGATTTCCTTTATGCCTTTGCTAAAGAACTTAGGAAGAACAAAGAAAACTTGGCAAAAGCTGCTACACAGGAAATGGGAAAAGCAATAAAAGAATCCAGGTCTGAGGTAGAGAAATGTGCTTGGACAATCGAATATTATGCAGATCATGGAAAAATATTTGCAAATGACGAGATTGTTAACACAGATGCTAGAAAAAGTATCATAACATTTCAACCACTTGGTGTGATTGGAAGTATTATGCCATGGAATTTTCCTTACTGGCAGGGACTAAGATTTGCTGCTCCTTCACTAATGATTGGAAATACCATAGTATTAAAACCTGCAAGTGCTACAATGCAATGTGGAATAGAAATTGAAAAAACATTTGATAAAGCTGGAGTACCGCAAGGCGTTTTTCAAACACTTGTTGGAGATTCTAGCATTGCAGAAATGCTAATTGATTCAGATGGTATTAGCGCAGTAACCTTTACAGGAAGTGTTCCTGTTGGTGCTAGAGTAGCACAGAGAGCTACTTCACAGCTAAAGAAAACAGTTCTGGAATTAGGTGGAAGCGATCCTTTTATAGTGTGCGAAGATGCAGATATTGAAAAAGCATCAACCGGTGCTGTCAAAGGACGTTTTATCAATTGCGGACAGAGCTGTATAGCATCAAAGAGATTTATTGTTACAAATAAAGTGGCAAACGAATTTATCGAAAAATTTGTGCAAAAGACTGAGAGACTCAAAGTAGGAGACCCATTATCAGACGATACGGATATTGGACCTGTTGTTAATGCTAAAAGCCTTGAGAATATGGAAGGAATAGTAAATAGAACCATGAAAGAAGGAGCGGAGCTTCTTACAGGTGGAGAAAGGATCAAAAATAAAGGTTACTTCTTTAGTCCAACTATATTTAAGAATGTGTCACCTCATATGGAAATAGCACAAGAAGAAGTGTTCGGTCCTGTTGCACCAATAATTACAGCTGAAGACGAAAAGGAAGCTATCAGAATTGCAAATGATTCTAAATTTGGCCTTGGCGCAAGTATCTGGACTCGGAATTTAGATAAAGCTAAAACGTTATCGTCATGGGTACAATCAGGAATGGTTACTGTAAACAATGTCGTAGTTTCAGATCCTAGAGTTCCATTTGGCGGTGTAAAGAATAGTGGGTTTGGCAGAGAATTATCCAGATATGGGATGCTTGAATTTGTAAACATAAAGTCTGTTAGGTTCTATGATCAATTGATTTATGAGCACCACGTCGAGTAATAATAGATGTTCAATAATAATAAAAAAGTATATTATTGAGATTTGAGACCGTTTAGATGGTGTTAAATAAACAGCTACCATATCTGTTCTGATGACAACGACTGAGACATCAGCAGGCAAATTCAGAAAAACTCAGAATTCAAACCAGCAGCAAGAAGTGTTAGAGCTGTCTGGTCAAGCCTACCGCAACTTTTGATTTACTGCGTTCACCTGCTACAAAAAGCTCGTATGACTTCGGTCTATGCAAATACATGAAACATCTGAAGGTTGAGACAGTTGACGAGCTGCTGAAAAATGCGGACAAGCCAAAGCTTATCGAAGCTCAAATCATATAATTATAGTCAGCCTGAGAAAACCGCCTTACAGTCTAAGGTATCAAACTCTCACCTTGAATCTATCAGCCGTTGTAACATTTTATGCCATGAATGATGTCAGTCTGAATCGGAAGAAATTCGCACGACACCTGGAAAATCCAACAGTGGCACATCGGGATCGTGCCTATAGTATAGATGAGATTCTAAGACTCCTTCAATTTTGCGATCAGAGGTCAAAAGCCATAGTCCTGTTCCTGGCATCAACAGGACTCGTCTAGGCTCTCTTTCGCTTTTTCGAAGTCATCTCTCGCTAGTGCCAGAGTATGATCTTTACCAGCTGACAATATGTGCAAACACAAAGGATGAGTATTTTACATTCACCACACCTGAAGCCAAACGAGCAATAGATGCATACCTGCAATACAGGAAGCGCTGCGGGGAAAAACTGCCAAAATACACGCTGCTATTCACACATCGATTCGATGGATCTGCCAAACTTTATAACAAAATTATACGTCGTCACAAGACATATGGTAGAACTAGGATTTTCTGAGATGCTTAGTATAGCACAAACAATCGGGATAGTAGGGACTATGGTCCTGACATTGTATTTCTCAAAAAGACACATACAGAGTCTATCAAGTCATCAACAAACTAGAGTTCTCAATGACCTAGATGAGAAGGTTCGCAAGATGGCAGAGATCATAATTGAAAAACCATCAATGCAAAAAGTCATATACAAACTTGAAAAGCCGTCAGAAGAATTAGCATTTGTGTATTATATCTTGTTTATTTGTTCGCATGTATATTCTATGCGTCAAAAAAATGTGCTCAATAACGAGGAATGGACAGGATGGCTACATTGGATGACAAATTGCTTTAAGTATGGAACTATAGGTGAACAATGGAAACAAATAGAGTCAGAGGGATGGTTGAATCCTGCTTTTGAGAATTTCGTAAATAAAGAAATAGTTGGAGCAATATTGAAGCCTAATCAAAAATAACAATAATAATAGAATCCGACCTGCTCTCAAAGACATGTGGCTTTCCTTTTAAGATGGCTTTTAATAAGTTCCAATGCCACCTCTTGGTTTGCCCTTACCACCATACGATTAGACTACCTCTGTTCTCTCGAAGCAGAGGAGTTACCTATTATTATCATATGGCGGCAACTCATCATTTCTATGGACACAACAGGCCTTTACCCATTGTGCAGATTCTGAATGATGGATCGTTCTTCTCTTCTGGCTGGTCGGATACTTATTTAATGTATACTCAAGGATTTAAAATTATGGCTTAAATTTGAGATAGCACGTGGATAAAATTTAATGATCGGAGGGCTTGCAGTTTTTAGATATATAAATATGATATTACCTATATATCATCATATCCTTCCCTCTGTAATTAGTGTTCCAATCCTATTTGCAAACAAATCTGATTTTGCTATCTGTTCCGTGAAAAATGGTTTGTCGTAACATAAGTGATAAGTTGGGGTGCAAATCTAGCTTCGAGTATGATCAATAGATTGCCTTCAAGTGCGCTATAGTTAATCTTGAAATTATTCCATTATTGTATAGTCATTTCTTTCACTACTTATCATCAAAGTTTCGACAGGGAGAACATTGATTCTTAGAAACATGTCCATTATATGTTGGTAGCATCCCTATCAGTTGTAGGTGGAAGCAGCGAACCCGATGATCAGGAAGATTGTTGAAACATGTATATATTCTTCTGATTTGAAGAGTATGAAAGACTTCTACGTATCAACATTAGGACTTCGACTAATCGAAGAAAGTGAAAGATCTGTCTTTCTCAAAGCAGGAAAAAGCATGCTTTTAATTTTTGATCCCGACATTACTAGGACAGAGGTCCACAATATGTTTCCTGTCCATGGTGCGATCACACCACCTGCGATGGTTCATTTTGCGCTGGAAATTGAGAAAGAAGATTATGAATATTACAAAAGAGTATTGATACAGAACAATATCGAAATTGAAAAAGAAATAAAATTAGATAAAGAATCTAAAAGTCTGTACTTTAGAGATCCCGCTGGCAACTTGGTAGAAGCAATTACAAAGGGGGAATGGCCAGTAGAAGACTGACTGACTGATTGTTTGAACATCTCATTATTATTTTATTATTAGAGTCTCTAATGGCTAACACTATGGCTTCTATGAGGGCGCCTATGATAACAAAGATTTCCTCCCGCCTAGGCGAAAAATTTATTCTAATAGCACAGAACTATAAGGCTGTTTTACTGCTACGTTGAAAATCTGTTATAATAAAACGTGCATAGCAACGTGGTTTCATGGTATATTCGAAATACTCTGTCTGGTATTCCTTAAATATAAGAATCTACTATAAAATTAGAATGTCTACCTTTGCTGCAAAAGTCACTATACCCATAGTGATTGCAAGCGTGTTTGCAATCTCAATAATAACAACCCCAGTTTCAACTTACGCACAGCCACAACAAATGAATTTTGCTGCCACTCTGACTGGTAAAGATATGGTACCGCCTGTAAATACAAATGCCACAGGAACAGCTAAACTCCATATCAATTCGGATGGAAGCTTGTGCTATCAAGTAACTGTTAGTAACATAAATGGGGTTCTTGGTTCTCATATCGGTAGTAAAAATGGAACTGAGTTCGCAGATTTACTTAATCCTTATGCAGTGATAGCCACACAACAAGCTTATCCGACAGGACCTGTTAACGGAGTTTTGACAAGTGGTGATATTAAATCAGGTGTGAAATCTGCTATAATGGCACCGTTCGGATCAAATGCTTTACACGGACCATTAATTGGAAAGCCTGTCACAGCTCTGGATAATATTATAAAAAACAAGTCTGCATATATTACTGTCAGAACTTTGGGCCATGAGAGTGGATTAATTCAAGGACAAATACTTCCAACTAGTTCCAATGTGGATTGTCTTACTCTATCAAGATTTGCCCCTCCTACTACTACACCTTCACCTAGTAACACGGCAGGCCTGCCATCGCTACCATAGTACTGATAATCAACTAGTTGTGATTATCTTTCCTTTGATATTTTTTGTATGTATTTTAACACCATTCACCCACTCATCCAAGATCCATAAAGGTTGTATTCTAAAACATCAAAGTAGTGCCTAACCACATCAACAGATCAACATCCTCAAAATATCACTTTGAAGGACCCACACTGGCTACCAGAATCAATATCTCATACTTCAGTATTGGGTAGGCTTCATTTTCCATTTTTCATTGACTGTCTCTCCCTACCCCAGAAACTATCCTTCTGATTGCTGAATTTCATCCTGTAGATACACTGTCTAGTTCTCTTGTCATTACAGGCTGGAGAATACTTAGACATGATTTTACGTAAGCACATAATTTTATTATCCCTATCATCCAATTCATGTTTTGACACCACTTTTCTAACTAGGACTTTTGGTGTTTTGGAGATATTTTGGTTTATTTTATTTTTCATTTTAAGATAGTAAAGAGTAATGTCTTGCCTAATATCGGGTTATAGATCCGGATCTAAGAGCATGTATATATGATGACATTTTCCACGAACGTAACAGAATGGTTTACGATGTGTTGTTATCTATTTACGACTAAGTCTCCATATAATTTGGTCATGTCCATAATACATACTCTTTGAGAGCAAGAGAGTCGACAAATAGATCATAAAATGCAAAAAATTTTCACATTAGGTAATTTTGAACTCAAAAGTTACCGCAGCCTTTCATTTATATTGCGGTAGACTGGGTGGGATTTAAGTCCTTCCACTTAGGGAGTTCATCTTGATATATTAGCCAATTTGTATTTCGCAACACTTCTAGCAATAAAATAATTAACAATTTAGATTAGTTAAACAATTATATAAAAATCAGAATTACTAGTATCAGATCCTTAGTGAAAGTAATTCTTTGCTTCCATATTTGGTATATATTTTGTCGAATTTGGCAACTTTTTCTTCCATCACATTCCCATTACAATCGTACAACTTGGTGAAATTAGCACGCATCGATAAACCACCTTTTGAATTAAAGAATCGTATGCTGTAGCTTTGTCTTCCATCAGACGACATTGGTTCTTTTACAAATCTAGCTTCCACAACTTCATCCATATTAAGATGAATGTGCCATGATCCATTCTCATCGCCGATTGTTGCCCATTTGTCTTTAATTCTAAAAGGTAATCCTTTCTCTACTCTCGCTTCAGCTATACTACCTTTTCCGCTGTTAACAGATAGAAGTATGTCTTGTTGGGCCAAAATATCTGAAATTAACTGATAAGCTAAATCATGTTTTGTATTCTGATCCATAGAGTAGTAAAGTGTCCTCATTAGACTACCTATAATCCTTCTTGAAATACATTTGTCATAAAAATTACAATCATATGTCAGGGCTCATTATAATAGAATCACATTTAACATGATATTATCTCCATAAACTGATGGTAATCAATACTGATGACCAATCAGATGCTATAATGCCAAACCTCCGTTTAGCCTTGGGCTGATATTTTGTTCCTTCACAGTTGATAATATCTTATTCAAAGCCGCCGATTCCTGGATTACTGATGCTCCTCCTTCTTCTCTATCCAATGAGACTATAAGGAGAGGATAATCTTCATTATCTAACAAGAATGTTACTCTTTTTATTTTCTCATATAGTGTGTATGAATAGATTGGTCTACCCAGTTTTGATTGAACATCTTTCTCCCATATTCTAGTGTTCATCCTTATAGCTGATTCAATGGTAGATAATTCCAATTGACTTTGTGTCAATAATGGAACTAAATCTTTTCTATACTCTGAGGCGATTTTCGTTCCAAACTTGTTGGCAAGGCCTGCAAATCTGATAGATTTATCAACTTCAAGTATTTCTTTGCATAAGGATCGGAAAGTTATGATTTCAGATTTTGTATTATTAAACATTTGTTCTAGGTTTGATTCTATAATCGAATTGGTATAAGGTTTGGTAGAATTCATCTTTGATTTGTTCAAAGGGTTGCTGAGGGATCAATAATAAACAGTTGATCGTCTATACCGGTCAGCATATAGGAGTTAGAAATCATATGTCATTTGGTATAGTCAAGATACCCTTATTCGTACCTTCGCTTTTACCCTCCTCGAGCTCTTCACTTGTTTTCTGAGATCTGAACTTCTCTTAAAATATAGTCTGTCAGATAAATACGCTACCCTTTTTCCATCAAGAATATACTGTGCCTTGTATGCCATAAAAACAGCCGCAGCAATCTGTGATAGCATCAGATGTCGATGTGTTAGATCATCAGTCTCGAATCAGGTTGAGTAGAATGTTACACCAATCCACGACTAACAAACTGGGATAAAAAGTGCAACAAAACTAAGAAATCCCTATATAGAGACATCTTGATTAAGATTGCACTCAGTCGATAGATTATGATTGCAATAATCAGGTCGTAAAAGTTTTCTAATCACATAACATGACGCTCTTTGTAACTCTCCAACTTTTTATTTCTTGTTATTGTTGAATATATGACTATTATTACATGACGAATAAATGAAGCAGTGTCTCTTAGTTTTTACTACTGATATTTTGATATGGCTATTATCCTCCTCCTGACACCACCAGAACATCTTCTGTCAATCTAGGGAGTTTATTAAAGTATGTAGGATCTAAATTAAAGCTTGCACCCAATACATTATTAGAATATGCACTAAGCGTTCCTGAAATCCCGATGTCCCCGGGTATATCAGAACTAAAGAAAATGGCAAAATGCATATTTTTGGTAGTGTCGAGATTTTCTATATAGTGAAAAAATCCAGTAGGAATGAAATAAATTTGACCTGGCCCAACTTCAAACGTATCTACACTACCTCCAGGACTTAATACTATTAGACGTGCCATACCCTCAAGGACGTAACCTAATTCAGATGCGTTTGGATGCCAGTGCGGTTCTCTGACTGCACTCGGTTTCATAATTAGCGAGAAAAATCCCAATCCACTTCCGCTAAGTATTGGAAAAGAATTCGTATTTGCTTTAGCAACTGTACCTCCCGGAGTTTGAATTTGCGGAGGAATACCTTCAACGTTGAATTTGTGAGAATTAGGAATCTTAGGAATAGAAGAACCAGGCTCTAGCACACTAGCTCGTTTGGATCCTGTTACAATATCTTTGGGAGAGTTTTTGTTGAATCCATTGAAAAATGTATTAGATAGTTTGATTCCAAAAGTTTTATCCATTACAAGATTAGGCATAGAGCCGACAGAACCAGATACGCCAATGGTTGTAGGTCGTTCGTTATTGTATGCAATAACAAATTTCGCCTCTTGGTTACTAATATTCTCAATGTCGTGCATAAAACCTTGAGGGATAAAGACCATTTCTCCTGGATCTATTGTAAACGTATCTACTGTAAACGAATCAGCATCGGCGTTAGAAGGATATATAGTCATTTCTGCTCTTCCACCTATGCAATAGCCAAGTTCAGCAGCATTAGGATGCCAATGTGGCTCAAGTACTCCACCCTTTTTAAGGCGCACTAGAAATGCTGCCATTGCCCAGTCACTAAGGATCGGGAAGTTATCGGCACTTGCGGTAGTCCCACTTCCAGCAGCATTGGAAGATTGAGGAGTGGTGCCATCAAGATTAAATATATGAGGAGAAGAAGGCGCCTGTTTGGATTTAGAAGGAGGAGCAGGAAGGAGACTTGTTTGAGAATTATTTGTTGCATTTGTGCCAGCGGCGAAGGTTTTACTGAAAGGTAAAGAAGATAAACCAAATATAGCGCCGGCAGCACCAATATACTTTAGAAAGTCACGACGTGAGATTTTCCCTCCAGAATTGTTTTCAGTGTCTGGTCGGTTTGTGAACAATATGGCAAAGTAGTATGGGATGTTATTAAGGATTATCCTAAATATATTAAATTGATGGATTACAGCAGAATGGAGATTATTACTGTCTCTGCAAATACACATATAACAGATTTTGTGACTTTGTATAACCGACGAGAGCTTTGACGTTGCTACAGACACTCCTAACCTAGGAGCCCCATTTTTTTCCACCATATCAAGTCGATACAATACGTGTATAAATGGGGGATAACCCTAGAAAATCAGAAAAGGGGTGTTTTAGAAGCAGTTATTCTAACTAGGAGCTGACGGTGAATCAAAGATTGAAAAATGACTCCTTTGTTGATGAACTCTCAAAGAGATTATATAATCAACTTCCAAATCAGTCGCCAGTACTATCTCATGTGATGTTAAATATTGAACAATTTGAGATTGCTAGCCGTTATGTTACAGCTAAAGTTCAAAATAGATATGGAGAAAATGTAACTATCAACATACAAGGCGGTAGACCTGGAATAGAACTTCAGGAGAGTTTTTTCAAATTGAAAGAAGAAAAAAAGGAAGCTCCACCACCATCGTATGCGTATTTGGTAACAAGGCTACTACAAGATAATGGTAAGATTTTTGCTAGGAAACTCCCAGTTGTCGGACTCAGAGACTGGCTATTGATTTATGAAGATACCTTGCTTGAGCTCTCTGTAAAGGACGCATATGATGAATTGGAAATTATAGTAGTTTGATTCATATCTATTTTTTAGTATGAGATTGATTGTTTTGAATTAGAAACTTATGATACTTTTATTGTATTATAGGTTCTATTATCCTAATGTTTCAATTAATTTCTCAGGATCATTTAGAGTTTACTCAAAGTATGGAATTCCTTTCGTTTTGGTTTTTGTATAATTTGCAAGCTATTCAAAAGCATCTTGTGAAATCAAGGAATTATCAAATGAATCATTTCTTGGTTGCTTTATAGTCCAGTACGAGTTACCAAGTTGGTTTGCCTTCTACAGATCATTTAACAGATCAAAACTCTTCGTTTCAGCAGACAATTCACTTTGGACGCCATCTGGGTCAATTCAGTATCTTTTAAGTTCTTCAAATGTAGTTGGCAAGAATAAAGTATGAAAATTATTCTGTCACTTTGGAATTTCGAAAATTCCTCAATAGACATTTCTATGGTGGAAGATTCTTTCGAAACGAAATAATATTACTAGTAAAGCAAGTATCAAATAATTCATTTACGAATCTGGTCCTAATCATCCTAATCATGAGGAGACGACAGATGTTCTGCGTACCTAAATTAAGATACTTAACTTTATTTCAATAAAGCAGAGCTACACTAGATACCGGAGAAGTTAACTGGCTGGTAGAGGATGCTATTAATAAAGAAATCCCAATTCCTGCAATTTCTCAATCCATAATGGAACTTTCCAAATTCAGAACCAAATATTATGACAATGACTCTGTCAGCAGCTAGTGTGTGAGAGATACGTATTATAGAGTACTATTATTCTTACTGTGATGAAACCAACCGCAATTATCGAAATGTAAATATTGGAGGCAAATGCATGTCACAGATAATTAAACCGAAACTTAATGTGTATAGTAGTCAAAAGAGCTATGTTTGCTCTAATTCCATGTACCTTATATCATTTTAATCTAAGGTAGCATTCATATCTTGTCGTTATTCAGTGCGGATCTGATGCGAATATGAAATAGCGTTCTTTGAATTAAATACAAGGGCAATCCAATAAACAGCAGCAACAGACATGATACAATCATATAGGTCCCTGCATCGTTGTGGCTACTCACTGAATAAATAATATATATCCGTTTATGTAAAACAATAAAAAATAACCCTGCAAAGGCCATAATGCCCATTGCCGAAAACAGAAGAAGTATCCTAAATGATTCGCCTGATGCCCTTATTGCTAAAAACACTGTTGTTCCTACTATTATAAATGAAAAATGTTGTAGAATGTGTATCGGTTCATGTAAGGCAGCAAACATGCCAGAATGCCAAAACAATAATTGAAATTATGATCCATATAAAACCAAATTTATTAAGAGTAAATATCTTACTGAGTAACGTACTTCAACCAATAATCAATGTTAATCTTTCTTTGCCTTTTCTCAAGTCTGTATCTCTTTTCCTCTCGGAGAGGACAAGGAATCTCAGCACAGTTTCGGCAATCATTACTGAGAGAACGCCAGCGATGAAGAATAATGAATGTTCGAGAACCATATGATTAGCCAGACCATGCTCAGTCGCTTCAATAAAAGTCGGTTGAAGAGATACTACGATAAGTATTCCAAATACCGCAATAAGTCCATAGGAACGTATATTCTTGTACATTCCTGCAATTGATGACAGGTTTCACATATTATAAACAATATTATCGAATCTTCACAAAAGACTTTTGTTCTCTTAAATCGTCTATCCAATCGTGATTGATCCACTTAATTGGCATTTTTTGCTAGTCATAATAGGTAAGTCTAAAGCCTGTTCTATCTAAGAAGGCAAAATTTACACTCAACTATAAGGCAGGCAATTGTTGTTTTATCTTCCCGCTTTCTAAAAACGTCCTCGTATGCCACTCTTCAAATGTTTCAATTATCTAACAAATGTTTGTCACTATCGTGTCTTAAGATCACGAGGTAGTTTGCAATATTCCAGTCATCCAAGGATGTATGGTACAATGATATTGAATAGTACCTGTGCCTTTTATTATAGCTGATCCAGAAGAACCAGCATTTATCAGCGAGGTATCGAATGAGCCATTAATCGCTGTTGCTGTATGAGGTGCTGTGTCTTTATTAATCCAGGTCATTTTAGACCCAACAGAAAGCTGGGCAGGATTGGGCAGGTAATACACTTTAACTTGTTGTGCGGCGGCACCTTGGGGAATAGTTATAATAGTAGTAGTAGTAGTACTGCCAGTGTTTGTTTTATTACTTGGCTGATTTGTGACGGCTGATGGTACTTGTGGTGAACCTTGACTTGATTGATTTTGTTTTGCTACCATAGTGACATAAATGGATATTATGGAGGCTATAGACAAGGAAACACCTATTCCAAATATAGCCTTAGATAAAGCTGTATTCATATTACAAAGGTATCCGGTTAGGTATTAATACCTCACCTTCATCAAGTCATTTTACTGTATGCATTCTCTCTGTAGGGCTGATATTATTTTTAGTTAATATTAAATATTTTTATATCTGCATCCAAGATAGAAAGTAAAAATGACTGTCTATGAAGAAAATTATCATTACTATTATTATTATTCATAATCCCTTTTCCACTGATGATGGGGGGAATAACTAGTGGTACTGCTTGCATCAGATTTGGGTTATGGCGTATCGTGGCTTGCTCAAGTATTGACAATATCAATCGTTATTGCTACGGGCTTCTTTGTTTACGTAGCGTTATCTACAAAGTCCAAAAATGCTGCATTGGCCGGTTTTGATAGAATAAAATATAATCTACACAAATATCATGCTGAACGATATTGGGCAATTTTTGTCGCTTCGATGCTCATATGGCTTTGGTTCTTTGGTTATCAATGGATGCCGCCTTTTGCTTTCTCTAGTGCAGTTCAACATCCAGAGAAGGTACATATAGTGAAGGTAACTGCTGGGCAATGGTTTTGGAGGTTCGAAGACGGTGGAACGGGAGATAATAACACAAATCCACTATCACTGAACATTAGTCGTACTCGTGGTAACGTCGTCAACACTCAATCAATCTCTAGTGACAATAGTGCTGGTCAAGTTAGAATCAAAGCTGGAGAAACGGTAAAGTTTGTTGCTCATTCTATTGATGTAAACCATGGATTTGGCGTTCTTTCAAGCTCAAATCAAATGGACTCGCCATTGATGCAAATGCAGGTTGTCCCTGGATTTGATAACGTGTTCTATTATACGTTCAACAAGCCTGGTACATATACTATTAGATGCCTCGAGTACTGCGGTTGGAATCATCCCTATATGGTCTCGCTTATCACAGTTGAGACTGCATAGCAAAAGGGTCTAGCTAAAAGGGGTTTAGAAGAAATTGTTACATAAAGAATATGAAAGGGAACAAGGCCCAGCACCAAAATATCAAATTTCAAAAGAACTTTCGGATTTGACTAAAATGTTTATTGTTTCATCGGTCCTATACTTCATTGTAGCTGGTTCTTTAGCAATTGTAATGCGTATAATACAATCAAAGATCATTATATTAGGAAATCAACCTCAAACGTCCGGTTTATTTTATGCAGCATTAACAGTACATGGCCAGATTATGTTCTTCGGATTTGCTTCAATGATTACAGTAGGTATAAGCTACTATTTGATATGCAAATTTGGAAAAAAAGAGTTGTTTAGTATGCGACTTGCAATATGGTCTTTTTCATTACTAAATGCAGGAGCAATTTTTCTAATTATTTCGGGTACAATGTTTTTTGGTGCTGGATGGTACAACCTTATGCCTCTCGCGTTCCATCCGGGAAATAATGGATGGACGACCTTTTCTGCAGTATTATTTTTGATGGCTGATGTCATGATAGGTGTTGGTCTTGTGCTATTTTGCATAAATATAATGGCTACGGTATTGTCCGGAAAGATTGCAGCTGGTATCCAAAAGACAGAACAATCAGATGATGACAAACACAGATATGTTTCAGCCGAGGACGATAGAGGTAGGATCGACCTACTTTCTATGGAGAATATGGCTGCGTCATTAAGATGGGTTTCTATTTTAGGAATAAGCTCATGGTTTCCAAAAAGGTATAGGAGTGAGGTACCCGCCGTCTCTATAGTAGTAGTAGGTATATTTGTAAACGCAACAGTACTTGTGGTAGGTATTATAGGTCTTTTCACGCAACTTGCAGTGGGATTTTCGTTTTTGATGAATCCCAGATTTGAGCCAAACTGGCTCTTTACCAAAGATGCGTGGTGGTTTTTTGGACATCCAATTGTATATTTCACACTATTTTCTTTCCTGGGCGCAGCGTATTATTACATCCCGCGATATGCCAAGAAAACTGTACCATATGATAAATGGGCATACAGATCGTGGCCATTTTATTTTATCTTTACTATGTTGGTATTCTCCCATCATGTTTACATGGATATGCCCAACCCTGTATGGCTTCAGATGCTTTCACAAACTGCGAGCTTTGGTATTATATTTCCATCAGGTCTTACAATTATGACCGTAATGATGTACCTTTTCCGTTCAAGGATAAAATGGAATATCAGCTCGATGTTTCTTCTAGCAGGTATCGTAGGGTGGACGTTTGGCGGGCTTGCAGGTGCTGAGACAGGTTGGTGGGGTACCGATCTGTACTTGCATAACACACTGAACATAGTAGGGCATATTCATCTGGTGCTACTGATGGGAAGTGTATTGTTTGGTTTGGGTATGATATATTCAGTTATCCCGGATATTACAAAAAAGAACCTTGGAAATACTCTTGGGACTATTCACTTCGGATTGACTGTCATAGGTGGTTTTGGTATATCCTTACTGTTTACGTACCTAGGCTTCGCTGGTTTCATTAGAAGAGAGGCGGATGTACCACAGCAATTCATGTGGGCTATGCCATGGATGCTCTTCTTCGCCCTCACTGTCGGTTTTGGACAAATAGTGTTTGTCTATAATTTATTTCATACATTAAAGAGAAAGAAACCAACTAAGGAGGAGTTACGATTTGAATTAGATAAAAGATACAGAGCAGAGAAGGAGGAGGAGGAAGAACATGTTGGTCCCGTGATGAGTAAGGATATCAAGCATCTGCGTATGGAGAATGAAACCGGATTGTATTATGCTGGAGCTGCAGCAACCGCATTGGTTGGCATACTGCACCTTGTCATTGTACCTTATTTTGTCGGATTTGGTTCTAATACATCAATATTTTTTATAGCAACCGGAATAGCTCAGATATTTTGGACAGTGCCTCTGATAAACCGATGGGGTAAGTTGTGGTACCTGCTAGGAATAGCTGGTACTGTAGTATTGATAGGGCTATATCTTAATGTCGGCTTCGATTGGAAATTTGTGGTATTTTATATTGTGACTGCAATAGCTCAGATATTTTGGGCAGTGCCTCTGATAAAACGATGGGGTAAGTTGTGGTACCTGCTAGGAATAGCTGGTACTGTATTATTGACATTATTTTGGAATATAGTAAACGCCCCCTTATCAATTACAGGATTAGCAGCACCATATGATGACATCTCTATTGCAGTAGAAGTGTTACAGGTAGTATTTATAACAATAGCGACGGTAATAATTATTAAAGAAAGGCAATCTAAAACTATATTATTATAATATATTGTCATGATGACATCGCTAGCGTAAAACCGCTCTTACTATCGACCTTAGAGTATATAGGATTCACCATCGACCAGTTCCGTATTGATAGTGCAAATGAATAAACTGACATATACTCTCTTACTGAAGTTTCAAAATGAAATCTTAAATCACTATGCAATAAGTCAAGTGTCATATCTAATGTCGTCATAATACCATCTTCCGAATGTTTTGTCCAGATATTCTGATACTGCAGTTTTTTGTTCTTCTATGTGATC
>Ga0207663_10000682_pt1 | contig 15046 bp, 13 predicted proteins | sample LARL53metaG_FD_184346 | JGI IMG/M metagenome (GOLD analysis project Ga0207663, IMG submission 184346) | Corn, switchgrass and miscanthus rhizosphere microbial communities from Kellogg Biological Station, Michigan, USA - LAR L5-3 metaG... | ecosystem: Host-associated > Plants > Roots >...
TTACCGGTGGGCCGGCTACCTAGCGGCCCTGTCGGCCGCGGTCTGGTTCGACTTCTTCCTGACCCGGCCCTACGAGGAGCTCACCATCAACCGCCGGGCGGACATCGAGACCACCGTGCTGCTGCTTGTCATCGGCGTGGCGGTGACCGAGATCGCCGTGTGGGGACGCCGCCAGCAGGCCGCCGCGAGCAGGCGCGCGGGCTATCTCGATGGGATCAATGCCGCCGCGCAGGCGGTTGCCGCCGGGAGCTCGACAGCGGAGCTGATCGCTCAGGTATCCGCCCGGCTCACCGAATTGCTGTCGCTGCGCTCGTGTGAGTTCCAGTACGGCAAGGCCGGTCTGGGCCGGCCGGCCAGGCTGCAGATGGACGGCCGCGTAGTTACGGAGCACCGGACCTACGCGGCGTCTGAGGGCCTGCCTGACGACACTGACCTTGAGCTGCTGGTGGAAAACGGCGGCGTGCTCCAGGGCAGATTCCTGATGAGGCCCAGGCCACAAGCGCACCCCACGCTGGAGCAGCGGCTGGTGGCGATCGCCTTGGCCGACCAGGTCGGCGCGTCCCTGGTCGGCGCCCACCCCATTGACATCTGACCGGCCGCGGACGGACCTGCCCTGACGGCCGCAGCCTGCCATTCTCGGGCGCCCCGGCCCGGCATCTCACCGTCCAGCCCTTACGACAGGGCACGGTCCACTGTCAGTTCCCGGTGCCGGAACGACCAGGCGCGCAGACCGTGCCCCGCTGTTGGCGCCAGGGCGGGGGCCGGAACGGTGAGGACCGGGCAGAGCGCGTGCGCCAGGCAGTGGCGGCTCACCCGGCTATGCCGGATCCGCGCCATCGGGCCGCGCCGCCCGGCCCCTACGACCAGCAGGTCACCGGTGAAAGAGGCCACGTCGATGAGGGCGGGGCCCGGCTCACCGCGGATGATCATCAGCCGCAGGGCAATGTCGGCCGGGCGCCCTCCCCAGGCGGCATCGAGTGCCTCCCGGAGCCGCTGCTGGGCGGCCTCCTTCCAGGCCTCCCGGAGGCAAGGCGGCGACGGGTAACGCCGTCCGGCGAATTCACCGCTCGGCGGGACCCAGGCATGGACGGCTACCAGCAATGCATCATTCCGGCGAGCGACGTTTTCCGCGTACCGCAGCGCCGGCAGGCAGCCCGGCGACGCACTCACACCGACGATGACCCGACGAACGCCGGACACAACAGTGCTCCTTCCCGGAGGTACAGCCGACTTCGTATACAGCACTCGCGGCCGGCAGACGGCTCCCGCGCTAACGCTCCCCATGCAACCCGGAGGATGGATCATGCGCCCGCCATACGCCGCCCGATGGGAGTGCGCGGGACGGGAGCCTCACCGCAGGCGGAATCGGGATCTGGTTCACGCGGGAAATGCCTCACGCCCCTGGTGGAGCAAACCGGTGGCCGACGGACGGGTCGCTCTGCAGGAGATGAGGTCTCTCGGGTTCTGCGGGTCGGCTCAGATCCGGATCATGGGGCACCTGCCTCGAGCGCGTCGGCTGGAGACCGCTCGCGACGGGCGATGACGTGGACATCGATGCCAAACGCGCCCGCCTCCCGGATGATCCGCGCCACGTTCGAACCGCCGCCGGTGAGCTGCTGCCACCGGCTTCGCTGGCTGGACCCGATCACGATCTGGGTGATCTGGTTCTCCCGGGCGAATTTGACGACGGACCGGGCGGGGTCGTCATCCTGTATCTCGTGCCAGCGGGCGCCGACGTCCGTTGTCAGCTGTCGCAGCCGCTCAAGCGACCGCTGATCGCCCGAGCGGACGGCGTCGCCGGTGGCAACGTGAACGACGTCGAGTTCGCCCTTGACCCTGGACGCGATGCGAGCCGCCCGCCGCAGCAGCACATCGGTCCCCTTGGCCTCGGTGACGGCGGCCATGATGCGCTCGGTGGTCTCCCACACGGTCGAGGCCTCTTGCTGCCGGAGATACTCACGGAGGTCTTCCTCGCTCTCGTCGGCGAGAACCGCAGCGCCAGCTCCCGCAGGGCGATCAGGTTGTTGGTCCGGAAGAAGTGAGTGAGAGCCTGCGGGACCCGTTCCTTGGGGTAGATGTTGCCGTGCAGCATCCGGCGGCGCAGTTGCTCCGGCGACGAGTCGACCAGCTCGATCTGGTCGGCCTTGCGCACCACCCAGTCCGGCACCCGCTCGCGGACCTTGACGCCGGTCATGTGCTCCACCCCGTCGGCGATGCTCTCCAGGTGCTGGATGTTGACCGTGGTGATCACGTCGATGCCCGCGCCGAGGATGTCCATGACATCCTGCCAGCGCTTCTCGTGCGGGCCGGATCCCGGCACATTCGTGTGCGCCAGCTCGTCGATGAGGGCGATCTTGGGCTGTCTCCGCACCACCGCGTCGAGGTCCATCTCCTCGAGGCGGCTTCCCCGGTACTCGACGGTCTTGCGGGGGACGACCTCAAGGCCTTCGATCAGCTCTTCGGTGAGCCGCCGTCCATGGCACTCGACGAAGCCGATCACCACGTCGGCGCCCCGCTCCTGCCGGCGGTGACCTTCGCAGAGCATGGCATAGGTCTTGCCTACGCCTGCGGCGGCACCCAGGTAGATACGGAAATGACCGGCCGCTTCCACCACGCCGGTCGCGTCGGCTTCCATCGCCGCGGCTTGGCTGACGCCCTCGTCGACACCCTCGGGGACGCCGACCCTCGCCTGCTCGCTGATTTCGACCGCCTCCGCTATACGTGGGTCATCCTCGGCCGACGCGCCACGGTCCGGCAGGTTCCAGGTCAGCAGCCGGCTGGCATTCATTCTGGCACCCCCGGTGGGTCCGCGCTCATGACCGTCGGGGCGATAGGAACCACGGCCGGCGCAACCGATTCGGCGCTCGACAGCTCAACGCCGATCGGGAGCGTTTCCCGGTCTAGCGGCCACCACCGCCAGGCCGACGTTCGCTGAGTTTCGGCTCGGAGTGATCGTGATCGCCGGCGGCCTCATCTACTTCCCCATGCTCATCCTGGGCCCGATCGGTGAACGCCTGGTCGGATGAGCCCGGCACCCGCTCGCATCACTTGCTACAGAGCTCTGCTGCATGAGGTTTGTTAAGAACCCGCCGCGCCGTGCATGGGTGCCGCATGGACGCGGCTCATGCCCACTTCGGCGAGGTTCACTGAGATTCATCGAGTGGCATCGGGGTGCGACTACGCCCCCCGAAACCTAGGAGGAGCCGTGCAGGACCTTCTCTACGTTGGCCTGACGATTGTCGTCTTCGCCGCGCTCTGGCTTCTGGTCAAGGGGGTCGAGCGCTTTGAGCGTTAACAACTGGCTCGGCCTGATCGGCGGCGTGCTGCTGACCATCTACCTGTTTGTGGCCCTTGTGCTGCCTGAGAGGTTCTGATGAACGACACCGCTGCGGGCTGGCTGCAGTTCGGCCTGCTCTTGGCCGCCCTCGCTGCCTGCTACGTCCCCCTCGGCAACTACATCGCGCACATCTTCACCACAGAGAAGCACTGGCGGATCGAGCGGGGCATCTACAAGACGATCGGCATTGATCCCAGCGCCGACCAGAAGTGGTCCGCCTACGTGAAGAGCGTGCTGGCGTTCTCCGCGATCAGTGTGCTGTTCCTGTACGGCCTGCAGCGGCTGCAGGGCGTCCTGCTGGGGTGGGTGGGACCGCACTTCCCCGGCGTCCCGCCCGACACGGCCTTTAACACCGCCGTCTCGTTCACCACGAACACGAACTGGCAGAACTACGGCGGCGAGAACACCATGACCTACATCGTCCAGATGAGCGGCCTGGTGGTGCAGCAGTTCATGTCCGCCGCGGTCGGCCTGGTGGTCGCGATCGCGATGATCCGCGGCTTCATCCGGCACCGGACCGGCACGCTGGGCAACTTCTGGGTGGACGTGACCCGCGCCGTGGTGCGGTTGCTGATCCCGCTGGCCGTGGTCGGCGGGCTGGTCCTCGCGGCCAGCGGCGTGATCCAGAACTTCGCCGACTACCAGACAGTGACTACCCTGGCCGGCGGGCACCAGGTGATCCCGGGCGGCCCGGTGGCCTCCTCGGAGATCATCAAGAACATGGGGAACAACGGGGGCGGATGGTTCAACACCAACTCCGCGCACCCGTTCGAGGACCCGAACGGGTTCACGACCTTGTTCGAGATCTTCACCCTGCTCTTGATCCCGTTCGCCACGCCCCGCGCGTTCGGCAAGATGGTCAAGGACAACCGGCAGGGCTACGCGATCGTCGCGATCATGGCGATCATCTGGCTGGCCGCGGTCGGCGGGCTCACCTACTTCGAGACCCACCTCGGCACGGCCGGTACCGCCGCGCAGCTCGCGCACGGCGCAATGGAAGGCAAGGAGGTCAGATTCGGCCCTCACGCCTGCTCGCTGTTCGCGGCGTCCACCACGGTGACCTCCACCGGCGCGGTGAACTGCTTCCATGATTCGCTGACCCCGTTCGGCGGCGGCATCGCGCTGTTCGACATCGCCTTGGGGGAGATCGCGCCCGGCGGCATCGGCGCCGGCATGTACGGCATCCTCATCCTGGCCATCGTCACGGTGTTCGTGGCCGGGCTGATGGTCGGACGGACGCCGGAGTACATCGGCAAGAAGATCCGGCCCACCGAGATGAAGTACGCGGCGCTGTACTTCCTGACGCTGCCGGTGGTCATACTCACCGCGGCCGGGCTGTCGATCGGCACCCACATCGGCCAGAGCGCCATCTTCAACCCGGGACCGCACGGCCTGACCGAGATCATGTACGCGTTCGCATCCATGGCCAACAACAACGGCTCCGCGTTCGCCGGCCTCGGCACAGCGGCCACCTGGTACCAGACGCTCGGCGGGGTCGTGATGCTGCTCGGCCGGTTCGCGCCGGAGATCTTCGCGCTCGGCCTAGCCGGCTCGCTGGCGCGGCAGAGTCCCGTGCCGGCCAGCGCCGGCACCCTGGACACCAGGACGCCGCTGTTCGTCGGCATGGTCGTCGGCGTGATCCTCATCCTGGTCGGCCTGACCTACTTCCCCGCGCTCGCGCTGGGCCCGTTCGCAGAAGGACTGCACTGACATGGCTGTGACAACGACACCGCAGACGGGCGGCGAGGCCCCCAAGGCGGACGTGGCCGAGCCTCGCAAGGTCGGCGGGGGCCTGCTCGATCCCAAGATCCTCTGGAAGTCGCTCCCCGACGCGTTCAAGAAGCTGGACCCGCGAGTCCAGATCAAGAACCCGGTCATGTTCGTGGTCGAGGTCGGCGCCGCGATCACCACCTACACCGCGATCACCGGGCCCGCCTCCGACCGGATCTTCAACTGGACGATCGTCGTCTGGCTGTGGCTGACCGTGGTGTTCGCCAACCTGGCCGAGGCCGTGGCCGAAGGGCGCGGCAAGGCCCAGGCCGAGACGCTGCGCCGGACCAAGCGGGAAACCGTCGCCCGGCGGCTGACCGGCTGGCGGCCGGGCCAGACCGAGCTCCGCGAGGAGCAGGTCCCCGGCACCCAGCTCCACATCGGCGACCACGTGGTGGTCGAGGCGGGCGAGACCATCCCCGGTGACGGCGACGTGGTCGAGGGAATCGCGTCGGTGGACGAGTCGGCGATCACCGGCGAGTCCGCACCGGTCATCCGGGAGTCCGGCGGCGACCGGTCGGCGGTGACCGGCGGCACCAAGGTGCTGTCAGACCGGATCGTGGTAGAGATCACCTCCAACCCGGGCGAGACCTTCATCGACCGGATGATCGCGCTGGTCGAGGGCGCGGAGCGGCAGAAGACGCCGAACGAGATCGCGCTGAACATCCTGCTCGCGTCGCTGACGATCATCTTCATGCTGGCCGTCATCACGCTGCAGCCGATGGCGTACTACTCCAAGGCGCCGCAGAGCATCGTGATCCTGGTCGCGCTGCTGGTCGCACTCATCCCGACCACGATCGGCGCGCTGCTGTCGGCCATCGGCATCGCCGGCATCGACCGGCTGGTCCAGCGCAACGTGCTGGCCATCTCCGGCCGCGCCGTCGAGGCGGCCGGTGACGTGAACACGCTGCTGCTCGACAAGACCGGCACGATCACCATCGGCAACCGGGAGGCCACCGAGTTCCTGCCGGTCAACGGGGTGACACCGGAAGAGCTGGCGAACGCAGCCCAGCTATCGTCGATGGCCGACTACACACCCGAGGGCCGGTCCATCACCGTGCTGGCCAAGAACCAATTCGGCCTGCGTGAGCGATCCGAGGGCGAGCTGCAGGGCGCGGAGTTCGTCGAGTTCACCGCGCAGACCCGAATGAGCGGCGTCAACCTGGCCGACGGGCGCCAGGTGCGCAAGGGCGCCGCCTCGTCGGTGGCCCAATGGGTCCGCGACAACGGCGGCACCCCGCCGCCCGAGCTCGGCGGCATGGTCGACGGCATCTCGGCGGTCGGCGGCACGCCGCTGGTCGTCGCGGAGAAGGTCAACGGCAAGGCCCGGGCACTCGGCGTCATCTACCTCAAGGACATCGTCAAGGAAGGCATCTCCGAGCGGTTCGACGAGATGCGCAAGATGGGCATCCGCACCGTCATGATCACCGGTGACAACCCGCTGACCGCCAAGGCGATCGCGGACGAGTCCGGCGTAGACGACTTCCTCGCCGAGGCGACGCCCGAGGACAAGATGGCGCTGATCCGCAAGGAGCAGGAGGGCGGCAAGCTGGTCGCGATGACCGGCGACGGCACCAACGACGCCCCGGCGCTCGCCCAGGCCGACGTCGGCGTGGCCATGAACACCGGCACCTCGGCCGCCAAGGAGGCCGGGAACATGGTAGATCTGGACTCCAACCCGACCAAGCTCATCGAGATCGTGGAGATCGGCAAGCAACTGCTGATCACCCGGGGCGCGCTGACCACGTTCTCCATCGCCAACGACGTGGCCAAGTACTTCGCCATGCTGCCCGCGATGTTCTCGGTCGCGTTCCCGGGCCTGGCCGCGCTCAACATCCTGCACCTGTACAGCCCGAAGTCGGCGATCACCTCGGCGATCATCTTCAACGCGCTGATCATCGTCGCGCTGATCCCGCTGGCGCTGCGCGGCGTGCGGTACCGGCCCGCCTCGGCCACCTCGCTGCTGCGCCGGAACCTGTGGATCTACGGCGTCGGCGGCCTCATCATCCCGTTCGTCGGCATCTGGGCCATCGACCTGGTGGTCCAGTTCATCCCCGGATTTGGCAGGTAAACCATGAACCGCCTTCCCACCTGGGTCCGGCAGCACATCGTGGGGCTGCGAGTACTGCTCCTGTTCACGGTGATCTGCGGGATCGTCTACCCGCTGGTGATGACCGGCATCGCGCAGGTGGCGTTCCACAAGCAGGCCGACGGCTCGCTGGTCAGCTCCAACGGCCGCACAGTCGGTTCCAGCCTGCTGTGCCAGGAGTTCACCGGCGCCAAGGGCAACCCGCTGCCGCAGTACTTCCAGCCGCGCCCGTCCAGCGCCGTGAACCCGACGGCCAAGAACGACTACGGCTGCAACGCGGAGTACTCCGCCGCCTCCAACCTCGGCCCCACCAATTCGGACCTGATCCAGGCCATCAAGCAACGGCAGAAGCAGATCGAGGCGTTCGACCACGTCAAGGTCTCGCAAATCCCGCCGGACGCGGTGACCGCCTCGGGATCCGGGCTGGACCCGGGCATCTCGCCGCAGAACGCCGCCATCCAGGTGGACCGGATCGCGGCGGCGCGGAACACCAGCCCGGCCGCCGTCCAGGCTCTGGTCAAGCAGTACACCGAGGGCCGCCCGCTCGGGTTCCTGGGCGAGCCGCAGGTGAATGTGCTCCTGCTCAACATCGCCCTGGACCAGAAGTTCCCGGTCGGGCACTGAACGGGCATAGCGGTGGCGGCGGAGGCTCCGGAGCGTGACCCCGGGGCCTCCGCTGCCCCGTCCCGGGTCCGGGTGCTCGTCGTCGACGACGAGCCCGCAATGCTCCGCGCCCTGCGTATTAACCTGCGGGTGCGCAAATACGACGTGGCCACCGCCGCGACCGGCCAGGAGGCACTCACCGAAGCCGGGCGTCGACCACCGGACGCCGTGATCCTCGACCTCGGGCTGCCCGACCTGGACGGGATCGAGGTGATCCGCCGGCTGCGCGGCTGGTCCAGCGCGCCGATCATCGTTCTCTCGGGCCGGGCCGGGCCGGGGGACAAGATCGCCGCCCTGGACGCGGGCGCCGACGACTACGTCACCAAGCCGTTCTCCATGGAAGAGCTGCTCGCCCGGCTGCGGGCCGCGCTCCGCCGCGAGGACACAGGCCCGCTGCCGACCAAGGCCACGATCGGCCGCTACGAGATCGATCTCGCGGCCCACACCGCGTGCGAGGGCGTCAGGGCCGTGCGGCTCACGCCGACCCAGTGGCGCCTGCTGGAGATCCTCCTGCACCATCCGGGGCAGCTGGTGGGCACCCAGCGGCTGCTCACCGAGATCTGGGGACCCGGATACGAGCGCTACACCCATTACCTGCGCTTCCACATGGCCGGACTGCGCCGCAAGCTGGAGGCCGACCCGTCCCGTCCCCGCCACCTGCTGACCGAGCCCGGGATGGGCTACCGCTACCAGCCGTAACCAGCAAGCCGCTAGCGGCGGCCCGGCGGGGAGCGTCAGGGGTTCTGCTCGTAGGCCAGCCGCAGCAGGTGCCGGACCTGGTCGTCGACGTCGTCCACGCTGCGCAGCGCGATCTTGTGGGTGGACTGCCCGGGCCCGGTGGACCGCTGCAGGCGATCGTCCGCGGGTGGGTCGGTGAACCGCAGCCCGAGATCAACCCGGTCCTTGGTGGCGGCGGCGACGGCGGCGAACTGCCGACCGCGGACGAACGGCGCATAGCTGCCCCGGCCCTCGACAGTCACGTCGCCGCCGAGCTCCCCGGCCGCGGCCGCGAGCGCGTCGTAGATCGGGCGCAGCGCCGCCTTCGCGCCGGTGTACTGGCTGTCGACGTACTCGGCAGTGCTCGGGCGCACCCAGCCTGCCGCGCGCGCCGCGGCGTCGGCGATGGCCCACTGGCTGTTCTGCGGCACCCCGTGCTCGGTCCGCAGCCAGCGCCGCACCGCGTTCTGGTCGAGCGGGTCGATCCCCGACGCCTGGACGCGCGCCACCCACTCGTCCAGCGTCTTTCCGGTGCGCTCGGCCAGCGACGCGCTGACCGCGCCCATCATCTCGTCCGGCGTCTTCGCCATGCGGCCAGCTTAGGGTGCGCCACCCGGATGCCTGCCGCCCCGGCCGGACTGCATGGATCTTGTTAGGGTTCGGCCCGCCCGGCCCTCCCCGGTACACCTGATCTCCCGATGCGGCGAGACTGGTATCAGCGGGCATGGGGCCCGCGTCTGGCAGGGAGACGATGAGCCAGGACGACCGGGGAAACCTCCGGATCTATCTCGGCAACGCCGCTGGCGTGGGCAAGACCTACGACATGCTCTGCGAGGGCCACCGGCGCGCCGAGCGCGGCGCCGACGTGGTCGTGGGCTTCGTGGAGACCCACGGGCGCAAGCACACGGCGGAGCTGGTTGAGGGGCTGGAGGTCGTGCCGCGGGTCCGGCTCCCCTACCGCGGCACCACCTTCGAAGAGATGGACCTCGACGCCGTCCTCGCCCGCAGGCCCCAGATCGCGCTCGTCGATGAGCTGGCGCACACCAACGTCCCCGGTTCCAGGAACGCCAAGCGCTGGCAGGACGTGGAGGACCTGCTGGACGCCGGCATCGACGTCATCTCCACCGTCAACATCCAGCACTTGGAATCGCTCAACGACGTGGTCGAGAAGATCACCGGCGTGCCGCAGCGCGAGACCATCCCCGACGCCGTGGTCCGGGCCGCCGACCAGGTCGAGCTGGTCGACATGACGCCGGAAGCGCTGCGGCGCCGGATGGCGCACGGCAACATCTACCCGCCGGAGAAGATCGACGCGGCGCTGACCAACTACTTCCGGAGCGGAAATCTGGCCGCGCTGCGCGAGCTCGCCCTGCTATGGCTGGCCGACAAGGTGGATGAGGGGCTCCAGCGCTACCGGGCGGAACACCACATCACCGGCACCTGGGAGGCCCGGGAGCGGGTGGTGGTCGCGCTCACCGGCGGACCCGAGGGCGAGACCCTGATCCGGCGCGCCGCCCGGATCGCCGCCCGGTCCTCGGGCGGGGAACTGCTCGCCGTGCATGTCACCCGCTCCGACGGCCTGACCGGCGCCGACCCGGCGGTGCTGGCCGCACAGCGGCAGCTGACCGAGTCCCTCGGCGGCAGCTACCACCAGGTGGTCGGCGACAACGTCCCGGAGGCGCTGCTCACCTTCGCCCGGGCCGAGAACGCCACCCAGCTGGTGCTCGGCGTGAGCCGACGCTCCTGGCTGTCGGCCCTGCTCACCGGGCCCGGGATTGGCGCCCGCACCATCCGCGGCTCCGGCGACATCGACGTGCACATCGTCACCCACTCCCGGATGGGCCGGGGCCGCGGGCTGCCGAGCAGCCGGGGTGGCCTCACGCCGCGGCGGCAGCAGATGGGCTACCTGTTGGCGGTCGCGCTCCCGGCGCTGCTCACGCTCGGCCTGGCGTCCCTGCGCGGCGAGCTCAACCTGACCAGTGACGTGCTGTTCCTGCTGGTGGGTGTCATCGTGGTGGCGCTCGTGGGCGGGTTCCTGCCCGCGCTGCTGGCGGCGGTGCTGGGGTCGCTCCTGCTCAACTACTACTTCGTCCCGCCCATCCACCAGCTGACCATCGCCGAGACCAACAACGCCCTCGCGCTCGTCGTGTTCATTGTCGTGGCGGTGCTGGTTAGCCGGGTGGTGGACCGCGCCGCCCGGCGCACCCGCCAGGCGGCGCGGGCCAGCGCTGAGTCCGAGCTGCTGACGGCCACCGCCGGCAGCGTGCTCCGCGGCGAGCGCGCGGTCACGGCCGTGCTCGACCGGGTCCGCGAGGCGTTCAGCATGGACTCGGTCACGCTGCTGGAACGCCGTTCCGGCCAGGCCGGCAGGCCGGGGTCGGCGGCCGGGTGGGCCGAGGTCGCGCACTCCGGCGAACCGGCCCTCGCCGCGCCCGACGGGGCGGACGTCGAGGTGCCGGTCACCGACTCGCTCGTGCTGGCCCTGCACGGCCCGGCGGTTTCCGCCAGCGACCGCAAGGTGCTCGGCGCCTTCGCCGCCTACGCCGGGGTCGCCCTGGAACAGCAGCGCCTGTCCGCCGAGGCGGAGGCGGCACGCCCCATCGCGGAGGCCGACCGGATGCGCACGGCGCTGCTGGCGGCGGTCAGCCACGACCTGCGCACTCCGCTCGCCTCGGCCAAGGCGGCCGTCACCAGCCTCCGCTCGCCGGACATCCGGTGGACGGACGAGGACCGGGACGAGCTGCTCGCCACCGCCGACGAGTCGCTCGACCGGCTCACCCACCTCGTGGACAACCTGCTCGACATGAGCAGGCTTCAAGCCGGGGCGCTGGCCGTCTTTCCACGCCCGGCCGGCCTGGAGGAGATCGTGGCGCGGGCCCTCGACGACCTGGGCCCGCCCGGGCGGCAGGTCGTGGTGGATATCCCGGTCTCGCTGCCCGAGGTCCGGGTGGACCCGGCGATCCTGGAGCGGGTCATCGTCAACCTGATCACCAACGCGATCCGCTACTCCCCCGCGGACCAGCCGCCGCTGCTGACCGCCAGCGCGCTCGGCGACCGGGTGGAGCTGCGGGTGGCCGACCGGGGACCCGGCATCCCCGAACCGGAGCGCGACCGCGTGTTCGTTCCCTTCCAGCGGCTGGGCGACACCGACAACACCACCGGCGTGGGGCTCGGGCTGGCGCTTTCCCGCGGCCTCACCGAGGCCATGGGCGGCACGCTCGAGCCCGAGGAGACCCCCGGCGGCGGGCTGACCATGGTCCTGTCGCTGCCCGCGGCCCCCATGCCCGCGGACCCCGGCCCCGGCGCCCCCGGCCGGCGCGAACGAGGCGAGGACGCCTCCGAGCCGACGCCGTCGGCCGCCCAGGCTACGCCGGCCGCCCCGGCCGCGACGGCACCCCCGACCGCGACAGCACCCCCGGGCGGCGCCGAGGGTGGCATGCTGGCCCCGTGACCCGCGTCCTGGTCGTCGACGACGAGCCGCAGATCCTGCGCGCGCTGCGGATCAACCTGCGGGTACGCGGATATGAGGTGGACACGGCCGCCACCGGCGGGCAGGCGCTCGAGACGGCCGGCCACCACCCGCCGGACCTGGTCATCCTCGACCTCGGCCTGCCGGACCTGGACGGGGTGGAGGTCATCGGCGGGCTGCGCGGCTGGACCAGTGCGCCCATCATCGTCCTGTCCGGCCGGGCCGACAGCACGGACAAGGTTCAGGCGCTGGACGCGGGCGCGGACGACTACGTCACCAAGCCGTTCGGCATGGACGAACTGCTCGCCCGGATGCGGGCCGCCGTCCGCCGGGCCGCGCCCGCCGAGGAGACGCCGCAGGTAAGGCTCGGCGGCCTGGTCGTCGACCTGGCGGCCAAGCGTGTCATCAGGCCGGACGGCCCCGACATCCGGCTCACCCCGACCGAGTGGCATCTGCTGGAGGTCCTGCTCCGGCACCCGGGCAAGCTGATGAGCCAGCGCCAGCTGCTGGCCGAGGTGTGGGGCCCCGGCTACGCCGACGCGACCGGCAACCTCCGCCTGTACATGACCCAGCTCCGGCGGAAGCTGGAGCCGGACCCGGCCCGGCCGCGCTGGCTGCTGACCGAGCCGGGCATGGGCTACCGCTACCAGCCTGATGAGGATGAGCGACAGGAGGAAGATGTCTCGCTGCCCCGTCAGCGGCGGTTAGCCCACCGCCGGAAAGAGCCGGGGCCCGGAGGGAGCGCCGGGCGGGCGCCCGGGGACGCCGGCCGGTGAACGCTAGCGGGTGACCGCTAGCCGATGATCAGGAACGCGAGGATGGCGAGCACGGCCGCCACGGCGACCGCGATCGCGACGAGCTTGACAACCTGGTTGCGGGGGGCGTTCATGGACCACGCCTGGGTCGTTTCGCCGCCCTGGGACCGGTTGACGAAAGCACGGAACTGGGCCGTGCTACCGGATGCGTCCGTGTCTTCCTGGTCGGGCATACGCGCGACTTTAGCCGGTCACGCAGGTCAGCAGCCGAGTTTTCCGAAATTATCCTGAATCACCGTTCGGGCGGCAAATCTCCACCGGCGTCCGGTCCGCCCGGACCGTCGGCGCCGGACGGCAGGAAGCCCGCCCGGCTCACCAGCCGGGAGAGCACGATCACGCTCCGGGTGCGGACCACGAAGGGCTCGGCGCTGATCCGCTCGACCACCCGCTCGAAGTGCCGCACGTCCGCCGCCCGGATGTGCAGCAGCGCGTCCGCCTCCCCGGTGATCGTGGCCGCGCCCGTCACCTCCGGGTATTTGCTCACGGCGGCGCCGATGTCGGCCGGCGAGGTGCGCCCGCGGCAGAACAGCTCCACGTAGGCCTCGGTCGTCCAGCCCAGGGCGGCGGGGTTCACCCGGGCGGAGAACCCGGTGATCGCGCCGGTGGCGCGCAGCCGGTCCACCCGGCGCTTGACCGCCGGCGCCGACAGCCCCACCCGTTCGCCGATCTCCGAGTAGGTCGCGCGGGCGTTCTCGACCAGGGCACCCACGATCCGCTGGTCCAGTTCGTCGAAGGCCACACCGCGATCCTGCCAAACCCATGTGCCCCAGGCCGGGCAAGACCCCGGTGGCGGGGCATTTCCCGGCGCCGCCAGCGTCGCGTACGGTGGCCGCGTGAAGGGAGCGCACGGCCCGCTCGGCATCCGGCTCATCGACGTCGGCCTGGCCGTGGTGGTGCTCATCGCGGTCGAGATCAGCGTGGCCACCGGCAGCGGCCCGGGCGCGGCGCCGCTCAACGCGCTCGCCTACGTGCTCGGCGGCATCATGGTGCTCCCGGTGCTCCTGCGCCACCGCTGGCCCCGGTTCGAGCTGATCGCCTGCTCGGTGCTGCTGCTGCTGTATTACACCTTCGACCGGCGGGATATCTCCCCCGCGCCGCTGCTGTCGCTGCCGCTGTATGACGCGGCGGTCGCCGGGTATCTCGTGCTCGCCATCGTCATCCCGGCCGTCTTCATGGCCATCGGGCTGTTCGTGGTCGGCGCCTCCACCCATCAGGGCCTGGTCTCGCTGGCCGCCACGTTCCTGCCGCAGATCGCCGTGCTCTTCCTGGCGGTCACGCTGGGCGAGGTCGTCCGGGGCCGGCGGGCGCTGGCGGCCGAGACGGCGGAACGGCTGCGGGTGGCGCACGAGGAACGCGAGACCGAGGCGGCCCGGCGGGTGGCCGAGGAACGGCTGCGGATCGCGCGGGACCTGCACGACACGGTCGCGCACAGCATGGCCACCATCACCGTGCAGGCCGGTTCGGCGCTGCACCTGCTCGACGGCGGCGACACGAACCTGCGCCGTGCGCTCACCGCGATCCGGGCGACCAGCAAGGAGGCGCTCGCCGAAATGCGGGCCACCCTCGGCCAGCTGCGCACCGGGACGTCCGGCGACCCGCAGACCCTGGCGGGCGGCCTGGACCGGCTGCCCGCCCTGTGCGACGCGGTGACCGCCGCCGGGGCGCCGGTGACGGTCGAGGTCGAGGGCGAGCAGCGGCCGCTGCCGCCAGCGGTGGACCAGGCCGCCTACCGGATCCTGCAGGAGTCGCTGACCAACGTGCTCCGGCACGCCGGGCAGGCGGCCAGGGCGACCGTGTCGCTGCGCTACGAACCCGCCGCCCTGGCGATCCGGGTCACCGACGACGGCGGCCAGGCCACCGGCGAGGGCGGCCACGGCACCGGCGAGGGCGGCCCGGGCTCCGGCGAGGGCGGCCCGGGCACGGATGGCGGCGGCCCGCCCGATCCCGCCCGCCCGGCCGGTGACGGGGCGCAGCCCGCCAGGGGCGGGCACGGGCTGACCGGGATGGCCGAACGCGCCGCGGCGGTCGGCGGGAAGGTGACGGCCGGCCTTCGCCCGGGGGGCGGTTTCGAGGTCGCCGCCCGGCTCCCGCTGGCGGCCGACGGGGACGGCAGATGATCCGCGTCCTGCTCGCCGACGACCAGGCGCTGGTCCGCGCCGGCTTCCGCGCGCTGCTGGAGTCGGCCG
>Ga0207663_10000683_pt1 | contig 15043 bp, 15 predicted proteins | sample LARL53metaG_FD_184346 | JGI IMG/M metagenome (GOLD analysis project Ga0207663, IMG submission 184346) | Corn, switchgrass and miscanthus rhizosphere microbial communities from Kellogg Biological Station, Michigan, USA - LAR L5-3 metaG... | ecosystem: Host-associated > Plants > Roots >...
AGCCCGGCGACATCATCACCCAGTACAACGGCAAGACCGTCGAGGTCAACAACACCGACGCCGAGGGTCGGCTGATCCTCGCCGACGCCCTCGCCTACGCGGTCGAGCAGGGGGCGGAGCGGATCGTCGACATCGCGACCCTGACCGGCGCCGTGATGATCGCCCTCGGCTCGACCTACGCGGCGCTGATCTCCAACGACGACGCGCTCGCGGCGGAAGTCGAGGAGGTCGGCCGCGAGACCGGCGAGCTGGTCTGGCGGCTCCCCCTCCACCCCGAGTACAAGGCCCTGACAAAGGGCACGGTCGCCGACCTCACCAACGCCTCGGCAAAGCGCAAGGCGGGCACGATCTACGCCGGCTCGTTCCTCGAGGAGTTCGTCGGCGAGACGCCCTGGGTGCACCTCGACATCGCCGGCACCGCCTGGGACGTCGGCCGCCCCTACACCGGCAAGGACGCAAGTGGCTTCGGCGTGCGGTTGCTGACCGGGTTGGCGCGAGCGCTGGCCGGCTAGACACGTAGCGCAACCGACTTCGACCACACCATAGGGGGGTCAAAGTCGGCTGCGCGGGACTTTGGCCTCATTAACGCCCCGGTGGATCGCTTCTACCCGCCTAGGATCATGCAGGTGGCGATGCCGTGGGCCAGCAGCTTGCCGCTGTCGGCAGCGGTCAGGTTTGCCTCGGCCGTCGCCTGACGGCGGCCGGTGTAGAGGACGCTCGCCTCACAGAGGACGCGGCCGGTGTCGCGGGTGATCGGTCGCACGTACTTCGCCTCGAGGCCGAGAGAGGTGTAGCCGACGCCGGCCGGCAGGGTCGTGTGGACGGCGCAGCCGAGAGCCGAGTCGAGCAGCGTCGCCGCGTAGCCGCCGTGGACGACGCCGATCGGGTTGTAGTGCTCCTCGCCCGGTTCGCCCTCGAAGATCACCCGGCCCTCTTCCAGCTCGACCGGGCGCAGGCGCATCGTCACCGCAATCGGCGGCGGGGGGGCCGCACCCGTCACCACCGCGGTCATGTACTCCATGCCCGTCATCGTCGCCCCTGCGGCCGCCGTCGGCACCGGGTCCTGCCAGACCAGGGTGCGCTTGCGCGTGCTCTCTGGGCTGCTCTCGGCGAAGGCTTCGGCGAGATCCTGCGCCGTGCCAGCCGGCGCAGTAACGACGGTACCGGCCTCGCTCATCGGCCCGTCCGGCGTCCGCTCCCAACGTGGCGCTGGCGAGCCGCCCGCGGCGAAGCCGGGTAGAGCAGATCCGCCGTGATCTCGGCCTGGCTTATCGAGATCCGCGGCGCCTTGGCCCGCTGGTGATGCCTGTGTCTGGGGATCAGTCTCATCGCAGCGCCTCCAATTCTGCTGACTTCGTCTTTCTTCTCGCTATGCGGAACTAAAGACAAAGTCAGCGGTATGGGTTGCTTGAAGCAACCCTCATTGACCGCCACCCTAGCCGACTAAGTTGCTTGATGCAACTCAGTGTGCCAAGATCACATCCGTGCTTCGCAGCGACTATCCCGGCCAGGTCTGCTCGATCGCCAAGGCACTGGAGGTGATCGGCGAGCGCTGGTCGCTGCTGATCGTGCGCGACGTGATGAACGGGCGGCGCCGCTTCGACGAGCTGCAGAAGGGGCTCGGGATCGCGCGCAACGTGCTCTCGGCGCGGCTGCAGGGGCTGATCGACGAGGACATCCTCGAGCGGCGCGCCTACCAGGAAAGCCCGGCGCGCTACGAGTACTTCCTCACCGAGAAGGGCCTCGACCTGTGGCCGGCGCTGATCGCGCTGCTCGCCTGGGGCGATCGCCACTCCCCCGCCCCGGAGGGACCGCCGATGCTGATCGTCCACAAGGCGTGCGGCGGCCCGGTCAACGATCGCGGCATCTGCGAGGCCTGCGGCGAGGTCTTGCACGCGCGCGACGCGCGAGCGCTGCCCGGACCCGGCATGATTGAGCCAACGGAACTAGCGAGGAGGGCATGATGGCGACGGCGGCGGAGGTTCAGGCACGGGAGAAAGTCTTCATCGGCGGCGAGTGGGTCGAGCCGGAGGGCACCGAGACACTCGAGGTCGTCAACTCGACGACCGAGGAAACAATGGGGACGATCCCCGCTTGCACGGCGGCCGATGCCGACCGGGCGGTGCGGGCCGCACGCGAGGCTTTCGATTCCTGGTCGCAGACGAGCCGCGAGGAGCGCGCCGGCTACCTGGCCGCGATCGCGGCGGGCCTCGGCGAACGCAGCGAGGAGATTGCGGCGACGATCGCGCAGGAGCTGGGCATGCCGCTGACGCTGAGCAAGATGATCCAGGCCGGCCTGCCGATCGCCCAGTTCGCGGCGATGCCAAATTTGATGGAGGAAGTCGCCTGGGAGGAGGAGATCGGCAACTCGCGCGTGCTGCGCGAGCCGGTCGGCGTGCTCGGCGCGATCACCCCCTGGAACTACCCGCTCAACCAGATCGCCGCCAAGGTGGCCCCCGCCCTCGCCGCCGGCTGCACGATCGTGCTCAAGCCGAGCGAGGTCGTGCCGCTGAACGCCTTCATCCTCGCCGAGGTGATCGAGGCGGCCGGGCTGCCCGCCGGCGTCTTCAACCTCGTCACCGGTACCGGGCCCGTCGTCGGCGAGGCGATCGCCGCACACCCCGGTGTCGACATGGTCTCCTTCACCGGCTCCACCCGGGCCGGACGGCGCGTCTCCGAGCTCGCCTCGGCGACGGTGAAGCCGGTGGCGATGGAGCTCGGCGGCAAGTCGCCAAACGTGATCCTCGACGATGCTGATCTCTCCCAGGCCGTGCCCGACGGCGTCGGCAAGTGCTACCTCAACTCGGGGCAAACCTGCAGCGCCCTGACCCGGATGCTGGTGCCGCGGGAGAAGCTCGCCGAGGCGGAGGAGATCGCGGCCCAGGCGGCGGAGGCCTTCACCCCGGGCGACCCCTTCGAGGACTCGACCCGGCTCGGGCCGCTCGTCTCCGAGACCCAGCGCGAGCGCGTGCGCGGCTACATCGAGAAGGGCGAAGCCGAGGGGGCGAAGCTGCTGACCGGCGGTGCAGCACCACCCGAGGGCCTCGAGCGCGGCTACTTCGTGCGGCCGACGGTCTTCTCCGACGTCACACCCGAGATGACGATCGCCCAGGAGGAGATCTTCGGGCCGGTCCTCGTCATCCAGCCTTATGACGACGAGAACGACGCGGTGGGGATCGCCAACGACACCGTCTACGGCCTCGCCGGCGGTGTCTGGTCGGCCGACCAGGAGCGGGCGATCTCCGTCGCCAAGCGCATCCGCACCGGCCAGATCGAGATCAACGGCGGCGTCTTCAACCCGCTGGCGCCGTTCGGCGGCTACAAGCAGTCGGGCCACGGGCGCGAGAACGGTCGCTACGCGATCGAGGAGCTGCTCCAGGTCAAGAGCCTGCAGCTGTAGCGCTCACATAGGCTCCCCGGCCGTGGATTTTGAGCTGACAGATGAGCAGCGGCTACTGAGGGGCACCGTGCGCGACTTCGCGCGTCAAGAGGTCGCGCCTGTCGCCGAGGAGCTCGACCGGACGAAGTCTTTCCCCTACGAGATCGTCGCCAAGCTGGGCGGGCTCGGCTTGATGGGCATCCCCTTTCCGCAGGAGTACGGGGGCGGCGGCGCCGACACGCTCTCCTATGTGCTGGCGGTGGAAGAGCTGGCCCGAGTCGACTCCTCGGTCTGTATCACGATGGCCGCCCACACCTCGCTTGGCACGATGCCGATCTGGCTCTGGGGGAGCGACGAGCAGAAGAACGAGTGGCTGCCGCGCCTCTGCAGCGGCGAACGGCTCGCCTCCTTCGGCCTGACCGAGCCGGAGGCCGGCTCCGACGCCGGCAACGTGCGCACGACCGCCACCCTCGCCGACGGTGAGTGGATGGTCAACGGCGCCAAGCAGTTCATCACCAATTCCGGCACCGAGATCTCGGGCTGCGTCTCGATCACCGCGGTCACCGGCGAGGCCAACGGGCGCAAGGAGATCTCCAACCTGATCGTGCCGACCGGCGCACCGGGCTACGAGGTCGGAGAGGCCTACCGCAAGATGGGCTGGAACGCCTCCGACACCCGCCCGCTCTCCTTCGAGGACTGCCGGGTGCCGGAGGGCAATCTGCTCGGCCGCCGCGGCGACGGCTTCAAGAACTTCCTCCACATCCTCGACGGCGGCCGGATCGGGGTCGCCGCGATGGGGGTCGGCCTCGCCCAGGGCGCCCTCGACGAGGCGATCGCCTACGCCAAGGAGCGCCGTGCCTTCGGCCAGGCGATCTCCAAGTTCCAGTCGATCCAGGCCAAGATCGCCGACCTCTCGGCCCAGATCGAGGCCGCCCGCCTGCTCACCTGGCGCGCGGCACTGGAGAAGGACGCCGGCCGCTCCTTCACCCTGACCGCGGCGCAGGCGAAGCTGATCACCGGCCGCCTCGCGGTACGGGCCACCGAGGAGGCGGTGCAGATCCACGGCGGCTACGGCTACATCGAGGAGTACCCGGTCTGCCGCTTCTACCGCGACGCCAAGATCCTCACGATCGGCGAGGGCACCGACGAGGTGCAGCAGATGGTGATCGCGCGCCAGCTCGGCTGCTGATCAAGCTCCCTGGAGCGTGAAGCGGATACGGGCGCCGGGGCCTGTGTCCTCGAGCCAGATGCGGCCGCCGTGGGCCTCGACGATCGCGCGGGAGATGGCGAGCCCAAGGCCGGCGCCGTCCTCGCTGCGCGACTCGTCGCCGCGGAAGAAGGCCTCAAAGACGCGCTCGCCATCGGCGGCGGAGATGCCCTCGCCCTCGTCGGCGACCTCGACCTCGACCCCGGAGCCGACGGTGCGTGCCCGCACCGTGACGCTGCCGTCGGCCGGCGTGTGGCGGATCGCGTTCTGGATCAGGTTGAGCAGCACCCGCTGCACCTTCTCCGCATTGGCGCGCGCCATGATCGCCTCAGGGGGCAGGTCGGCCGTGAGCGCGACGCCGCGCGCCTCGGCCGGCGCTCGCATTGCGGCAACCGTGTCGCCGATCAGCTCGCGCAGCTCAACCTGGCGCATCGTCCAGGAGATCTCCCCCGCCTCGATCCGGGAGAGCTCGAAGAGGTCGTCGATCAGCGCCGTCAACGCCTCGACGTGAGTGCGCATCTCGCGCAGGTAGCGCTCGCGCGTCTCGCCGGTGACAACGCCGTCGTCGATCGCCTCGACCAGCAGGCGCAGAGAGGCGAGCGGCGTGCGCAGGTCGTGGGAGACGGCGGCGACCATCTGCCGGCGCGCCTCCTCGATCTTCTGCCGCGAACGCTCCTCCATCGCGAGGCGTACGGCGAGTGCGGCGGCAAGGGCCGCGCCGACGAGCGCCACGGCAACGAAGACGACCTGGGTCGGCCCCATCCAGTGGGGCACGGTCACGGCCGCGGCCCCGGCGAGGAAGGCAGCGATCGCGATCAGGCCGGCACGCTTCACGGCTTCAACCTGTATCCGACGCCCCACACGGTCTCAATGAAGCGGGGCTCGGATGGGTCGTCGCCGAGCTTGGCGCGCAGGCGGCGCACGTGGACGGTGACGGTGCTCGTGTCGGTGAAGAAGGGGTAGTCCCAGACCGCCTCCATCAGCTGGTCGCGGGAAAAGACGCGGCCAGGATGCGCGGCGAGGTAGGCGAGCAAGTCGAACTCCCGCTGGGTCAGCGCGAGCTCCACGCCGTCGAGCGTGACGGTGCGCATCGCGGGATCGATTCGCAGCGTGCCGACCTCGATCGGCTCGGGCGCCTCGTCCTCGCCCGGCGGTGAGACGCGGCGCAACACGGCATCAACCCGCGCCACCAGCTCCGCCGGCGAGAAGGGCTTGACCACGTAGTCGTCGGCGCCCCGGCGCAGCCCCACGAGGCGGTCGGACTCCTCACCGCGGGCGGTGAGGAGGATCACCGGAACCGGCCGGCCGTCCCGCTCGTGCAAGCGGCGCATCACCTCGATTCCGTCGATGCCCGGCAGCATTACGTCGAGCACCACCAAGTCCGGATCGCGCAGCTCGGCCTCGCGCAGCGCCTCGGGGCCGTCCGCCGCCGCGAGGGTCTCGTACCCGGCGCGCTCCAGATACCGGGCGACGACCTCGACGATCGTCGGCTCGTCGTCGACGACGAGCACGGTTCCGCTGGAAACTTCGGCCACGGCGTCCATTCTGGCGGCGGGGCTAGCCGAAGGTGAAGGAATAGGCCATCACCCCCGCTTCCGGTTCGAGCGTCAGCAGGTGATGGCCGACGGCGGGCAGATCGACCACGTTGTAGAGGCGCTGGGCGGTGACATCTAGCGAGCCGCCGTGAACGTCCGAGCCCGCCATGGCCGCCGGAATCGGCCTACCGTCGAGCAGGACCCGGAGGCGGCGCGCGTGGCCCGGGGAGCCGAGAACGACGTAGACGCGGCGGGCGCCGAAGTCGAGGTCGAGCGAGCTGCCGCCCTCCGCGGTGGCCGACTCGAGCGCGATCTTCCAGCGCCCGCCGTAGGCGAATTCGTTCGGACCGGTGGCAGGTGCCCGGCCGAAGTCGTGGCTGCCCGGCGAGAGCATCGGGTTGGTGAAGCGTTCGGCGCGAGCCGCCCCCAGGTAGGTCTCGGGCGTCGTCACCGCAGGGGAAGCTTCGATCCCGTGCGCGCCGGAGTCGTGCCTGGCGACCGGCCGGCCCGCTTCGGCGAGCAGCTCGCGGATGATCTTCTCCTTTTCGCCGTATTCGCCCTCGCCATAGTGGGCGAAGCGGACCCGGCCCCTGGCGTCGATGAAGTACTCCGAGGGCCAGTACTGATTACCGTAGGCGCTCCAGGTGGCGAGGTCGTTGTCCTGCACGACCGGGTAGCGGATGCCGTTGCGCTCGATCGCTTCTTCGACGTTGCCAGCGTTCTTCTCGAAGGGAAACTCCGGCGAGTGGACGCCGACGATCGTCAAACCGTCCTTGCGGTAGGTCCTGTCCCAGGCGGTCAGGTACGGCAGCGTGCGCAGGCAGTTGATGCAGCTGTAGGTCCAGAAGTCGACGAGGACGACGCGGCCGCGCAGCGAGCGCAGCGTCAGCGACTTGTCGCCAGGGGTGTTGAACCAGCGCTGGGTGTCGACGAATTCCGGCGCCGCGCCCAGCACCGGCAGCCCGGAGGGCGTGCCCTCACTCTGCCGGACGGCCGCCTCGGCGCTGGTCGCCTTCGCTCCTACCCCGTGCGCCGCTTCGCCGCGCACGTCGCTGAGCGCGCTCTTCGCCACGGCCGTGTCCTCGAGGCCTTCGGTTGGGTTGACGAGGAAGCTGGGCAGCGAGCTGGCGATCGAGTTCTGGAAGCGGACGTCGTAGTTGGCGGCCATCGCCAGAGCGACGATGACCATCACCGCCCCCATCGCGACCTGCAGGCCGGTCCCGCGGCGGGCCAGGGGCGCGGTGAGGCGCCGGCCGCCGAGCATCAGGAAGTAGAGGACGACGGCGGAGCCGGCGCCGTAGCTGAGCGCCACCGCCAGCCGCCCAGCTGTAAATGGCTGGGAGGCCGAGACGGTGATCACCCCGGCGAGGATCGGGCCAGCGCAGGGCGCGTAGACGAGGCCGAGACTGGCGCCGACCGCCGTCCCCGACCAGAAGCCGTCCCCGCCGCCTCCGGCGACATCCGCCCGCCCGGCGAGCCGACTCATCCTTGCCTCGATGCGGGCCGCCAGCGACGGGATCATCAGCGAAACGCCGAAGGCGAGCAGGACCGCGATCGCCAGCTTGCGCAGCAGGTCACCGGGAAGGCCCAGCGCCGAGATCACATAGACGAGGGCGATCGTGGCGAAGGTGAAGGAGAGGGCGAGGCCGACGACGATCCCCAGCGGCCGGCGCCGACCGCCGGTCGCGCCCGCGGAAAGCGCGACCGGAAGCACCGGCAGCACGCAGGGCGAAAGCGCGGTCCCAGCGCCGGCGACGAAGCCGAACAGAATCAGCAGGGCCACAACGTGGAGCTTGCCAGCCCCGGATTACAAGACCGTGACGGACGTGCCGTCGATTAACCACCCATAAGGTGGGTTAATCGACGGCACGTCAGGCGGGGCGGGAAGTCATGGATCCCTTCGTCGCTCCCGCGATCTCGGCAGCGCGTCCGACGCCCGCGCCGATCCCGAAGTGGGCGCAGATCGCCAGCTCGTGCTCGCACAGCAGGACGCGGGCGGGGTCGACGACAGGTGCGGCGCGGATCGTCCGCCGCGAGTGGGCGACCCATACGCGTCCGGCGCCGGCGGCGCAGTCGCGCAGCGGGACCGCAACCGCCCGCCTGCCCCGGCGGCCGAGCCCGACGACGAGCCAGCTCGGCTCGCCGCTGCGCTCGTCGACGAAGAGGCCACGCGCCCGCCCCAGCTTCGCTCCAGCTTCGTCTTCGACCGCGAAGCCGATCCAGGCGCGCGCCTCCTCCAGGGTCGGCGGCGGAGCCAGAGGAGCCTCAGGCCCCATCCGCCTGCCTCTCGAGCAGCTCGGAGGCGGCGCTCGCGGGATCGAGCTCGCGCCTGACCACTCGCTCGAGCAGCTCCGCCGTCTCGGGGTCGCTCGCCGCGGTCGCCTCCATCCGGCGCCGCATCCGCGAGCTTGCGATCCCCAGTACCTCGTTGCGCAGGTTGCGGGCCCGCCGCTGCGCGAGCGTGCCGGCCTCCTCGATATGCGCGCGGTGGTTGGCGATCGCCTCGGCCAGCTCGGCGACGCCTTCGCCCCGCGCCGCCTCGGTGCGCAGGATCGGCACCTGCCACCCCTCCGGGTCGTGGGAGAGCGCCAGCACGCTGCGCACCTCGCGCACCATCGTGTCGGTCATCGGGTGGTCGGCCTTGTTGACGACGATCACGTCGGGGATCTCCATCACCCCGGCCTTCAGCGCCTGGATCGAGTCGCCCGAGCCCGGCATCAGCGCCAGCACGATCGTGTCGGCGTGGTCGACGATGTCGATCTCAGCCTGGCCGACCCCGACCGTCTCGATCAGGACGTCGTCCTTGCCGGCCGCGTCCATCGCCAGGGCGACCTGAAGGGCCGCCTCCGAGAGGCCGCCGAGGGCGCCCCTCGAGGCCATCGAGCGGATGAAGACACCGGGGTCGAGGAAGTGCTCGGCGAGCCGGATCCGGTCGCCTAGCAGCGCCCCTTGCGTGAAGGGGCTGGAGGGATCGATCGAGAGCACCGCGACCTGGCGCTCGGCCTTGCGCAACTCGGCCGTCAGGGCGCCGATCAGGGTACTCTTGCCGACCCCGGGCGGCCCGGTGAAACCGACGATCCGCGCCCGGCCGGTGCGCGGATAGACCTCGCGCACCAGCTCCCAGCCGGCCGGGTCGTCGGACTCGATCAGGGTGATCGCGCGCGCCAGAGCGCGCTTGTCGCCGGCGACGAGGCGCTCGGAGAGGGAGGCGGTCTTGGCGGTGTCAGCCACTGCTCGGCCAGTCTAAGAGTCTGGGCGGCAATTTCGCGTGTGCGACTGGCGGCGGCGGACACTGCGCGGTGCGGCGTCAGGCGTGCGCGGGGAAGTGGTGCCCAGACTCTAAAGTCCGCGCGGCCGTGATCCGTCTTACCCGCTTCCTCGCCCGCAATGGGATGCTGACGCCGAAATACGCGCGCCTGCTCGGCCGCTACCTGAGACGCCGGTTCCTGACCGCGGCGGGCTGGCGCTGGCGCACCGACGGCCTCGTCTTCTTCGGCCGCGGGCTGGAACTGCAGATCGCCCGCCGCGGCCGCATCGAGTTCGGCCGCTTCGTCTGGATCGGCGACGGGACGAAGATCCGCTGCCACGAGGGCCGGGTCGAGATCGGCACCAAGTCCGTGCTCGGACAGGAGTGCACGATCTCCGCCTACCAGCGGGTGCGGATCGGGGAGCAGTGCGTGATCGCCGACCGGGCGATGTTCATCGACTTCGATCACGGCGTGGTCGAAGTCGATCGGCCGATCCGCAAGCAGGGCATCTACAAGCGCGACGTCGAGGTCGGCTCGAACGTCTGGATCGGCTACGGCGCCTGCATCCTGCGCGGCGTCCGCGTCGGCGACAACTCGATCGTCGGCACCAACTCGGTGGTGACCAGGGACGTGCCGGCCAACGCGGTGGTCGCCGGCATCCCCGCCCGGATCATCCGCATGCGCGAGGCGCCGCGGGAACTGCGCTGGCTGCACCCGGTCGAGCCCGACCCAGACGCCTGGACGACGCTGCAGCAGCCCGAGCCAGAGTGAAATGTTTTGTCTGCAGTCTCTGATAGGTTGCGATCGCCGATGGACATCGCCGTCGTCTTCGGAGAGAACCTGGCCCGTTGCCGCCGCCGGGCGAAGATGTCCCAGGAGGAGCTGGGCATCCGCTCCTCCTTGCATCGCACCGAGATCAGCCAGCTGGAGCGCGGGCTCCGCGTCGCCAGGATCGACACCCTGCTGAAGCTTGCGGGCGCACTCGGCGTGCCGCCCAGCGACCTGATCGCGGGGATCGACTGGAGCCCGGGCAGCGCCACGGCGGGCCAGTTCAGGGCGGCGCCGCGGCGGCGACGACGGGCACAGCGCCGCTAGTGCCGCGTCAGGCCCGGGCCGGCCTCGCGTCCGCCAGGCCGGCGTAGAGGGCGGCCGTCCGCTCAGCCACGTCGCCCCAGTCGAAGCGGCGCAGGTGCTCGTAGGCTTCAGCGACGAGGCTGCGGCCCAGCTCGTCGTCGGAGAGGACGCGGATCGCCACCTCAGCCAGGGCTTCGGGGTCGTGGGCGCGGAAGCGCAGCCCAACGTCCTCGCGCGGCACCACCTCCCGCAGGCCGCCGGTGTCGGCGACGATGCAGGGACAGCCGGAGGCCATCGCCTCCAGCGCGACCAGGCCGAAGGGCTCGTAGATCGAGGGCACCACGGTGAGATCGGCGATCCTGTAGAGCGAGTGCAGCACGTCGTCGCCGATCCAGCCGAGGAAGGTGCCGTGCTCCATCAGCCCGAGGTCCTCCGCCTGCTTGTGCAGCTCGGCCTCGTGGGTGCCGGAGCCGGCAATTAGGAAGCGGGTGCCGGGCACCTCCTCGATCAGCCGCGGCATCGCCTCCAGCGCCAACTGGAAGCCCTTCTCGTAGACGAGCCGGCCGATCAAGAGCACCAGCTTCTCCTCGGGCGCGGCGAACTCCGCCCGCAGCCGCTTCAGCTCGGCGGGGTCCTGAGGCTGCAGGTCGTCGGGGTCGATCCCGTTGGGGATGACGTCGATCCGCCCCTCCTCGACGCCGAAGATGTCGGCGATCTGCTCGCGCATGTAGTGCGAGCAGGCGATCACCCGCTCGGAGCGGTTGGTGATCCAGCGCTCGACGCCGTGGATGTAGGACTGGGGGTGCTTATCGACCCAGCCCTGATGGCGGCCGTGCTCGGTAGCGTGGATCGTCGTCACCAGGGGCGCGCCGAAGCGCTTGGCGAGGTGGTCGCAGGCGTTGGCGACGAGCCAGTCGTGCCCGTGGACGAGGTCGAAGCTGTAGCGGTCGCCAAGCTCGACCCCGGCCGCCAGCATGTCGGAGTTCATCCGCTCGACCCAGGCCACGAACTCGCCGAGGTCGGTCGGCCGCTTCGGCTCGCGGATGCGGTGGATGACGACGCCGCCGCGCCGCTCCTCGGCCGGCGACTCCTCACCGCCGCGGGTCAGCACGTGCACGTCGACGTCGCGCTCGACCAGCGCCTCGGAGAGCTTGCGCACGTGCCGCGCGAGGCCACCCTCGATCAGCGGCGGGTACTCCCAAGAGAGAATCAGTACACGGGTCACGGCTGCAGGAGGGAGGAGAGGCTCAGGTCCGGGGCGAGGGCTCGCAGGCTCGGATCGGCGATGGCCGGGGAGTCTATGGCCTCCAGGGCCGCTTCGGAATGGGCGGTCGCCCGCTGGAAGGCGTAGTCGCCGGCCTGGCCCCGCTTGTCGAGAAAGGCCCAATCGCTCGCTTGGGCGGCGAGCAGCTCGCGCGCGGCGCGCAGGGCGCCATTTCCGCGCAGCCCCGCCGAGAGCGCCCTCAGCACCCGTAGCTCCAATCGCCGTGCCCCCCAGGCGAGGTCGGCGACGGCCGGGGAGTCCCAGGTGCTGAGGTCCTTGTCCTCACCCCAGGTCGAGGCGGCCAACGGCCGCTCGACCGGCTCGTGCTCGGCGATCGCCTCCGGCACGGTGAGCAGCCGCACGCCCGCCTCCTCGGCGCTTGCGAGGACCTCCGACAGCCAGATCGCCCCCTCCGACCACCAGTGGCCGAGCAGCTCGGTGTCGATCGCGAAGACGAGGAGGCCGCGGCGGCCCCGCGCCTCGCGATGCTCGCGCAGTCGGGCGGCGGCCGCGCGCAGAAACTCTCCGGCCTGGCGCCGGGCGGCGCGCACGGCGGCGGCCGGGTCGTAGCCGCCACCCCCCACCTTCCAGATCCGCACCCCGCGCAGCGATTTGCCCGCGAACTGGGCGTGGGCGGGGTCGGACGGATACCCGTCGAGCGACCACAGCCACTGGATCGCCTCCCAGTCGATCGGCAGCGCGACCGGACCCGCTGCGGTGGCGATCGGCGTCAGCGCCGCGAGCGGCTCCTCGTGCGCGCTCTGGTCGACGCAGAACCAGCGCACGCCCTCTTCCTCCAGTCGCCACTCGAGGCCGGGGGTGTAGGCGCACTCGGGGAGCCAGAAGCCCCCGTCCCAGCTGAAACGACGCCGGTGCGAGCGGATGCCGGCGCCCAGCTGCAGGCGCAGACCGGCGCGGGTCGCGAGTAGAGGCAGTACAGCGTGGGTCGCCGCCGAAGCGGCGAGGGCGACCCGCCCTCGCGCGGCGGCGTCCTGGAAGGCGCGCAGCGGATCGCCGCCGTGCCCGTCGAGGAGCTCGAGCGCATGCCGGTAGCGGGCGAGCTCGGCCTCGCACGCATCGCGGCACTCGGCCGGCACCTGTCCCGCGTCGGCTTCCGCCGCCCCGATCCGCCACTCGAGCAGGAAGCGCCGCAGCCGCTCGTGCACGCCACGGTCCTCGAGCTGGTCGGCGAGGACCGGTGTCACGGTCATCGTCAGTCGCTCGGCCACCTCGAGCACCGGCAAATAGGACCGGATCACCGCATCGAACAGCCACTCCTCGCCGAAGGGGTAGGTGCCGAAGCCCTCGACGTAGGGCATGTGGGAGTGGAGGACGATCGCGAGATCGCCCTCCCCGCCCGCCGTCTCACCCGGCATGGCAGACGGCGATGAAGTCCAGCGCGGAGTCGAGGCTCCCTTCTTTCAAGCTGAAGTCGGAGCTCGAGATCGCTGGCGTGAAGCGGTCATAGAAGGGCCTGGTCAGGTGGAGCGCCTTGTGCACGCGGTCCCACCCAAGCTTCAGGGCGAGCTCGTGGGCGCGCAGCTTGCGTGCGTGGAAGAGGCCGAGCAGCTCGACCCGCTCGAAGTGGCCCTCGCAGAGCTCACGGAACTCCGCCGCCCGGTACTCCTTGATGTGCCACGGGTTGTCGGACTTCTCGGCCCCGGGGGGAGCCAGGGTCAGCAGGTTGGGCGTCGAGACGAAGGCGACGCCTCCCGGCGCAAGCATCGCCTTGAAGTGCTCGAGGATCGCGCCCGGGTCCCGAACGTGCTCGATCGTCTGCAGGAAGACGACCGCGTCGCAGGGCTCGGCAAAGCTCTCGACCAGGTCGCGCTCGAAGCGCAAGTTGGGCCGCACGTAGCGCAGCCGTGCGTGCTCGTGCGCCTCCGGGTTGGCGTCGACCCCGACCGCGGTGGTCGCGGTGGTCGCGAGCACGTTCGAGCCGTAGCCCTCACCGCAGGCCATGTCGACCACGCGCTTGCCCGCCACCCGCCGCGCGATCCACTCGTAGACGATGAGATGGCGCCGGTACCAGTAGTTCTCCTCGGGCACGTCGGGCAGCGTGCGCTCACCGGTCAGCGGCAGCGGCGGCACCCCGGAGGGCTGGTTCTGCTGTACGTAGGCCCGCTCCATAGGCCTGGACCGTATTGTTCCCGGCCCGATGCCGGCCTCTCCGACCGCAACTCCGGAGCACATCAAGGACGTCAACACCCGCTACCACGACGCGGCCGCCGACGAGTACGACGCCAAGTGGGGCATCGACTTCGGCGAGACCGGCCAGGAGCAGGTGCGCCAGAAGATCGCCAAGGCGCTCGGCGGACGGGCCGAGAGCTTCGGCGACGGGCTCGAGATCGGCTCGGGGACCGGCTACTTCTCGCTCAACCTGCTGCAGCTGGGGGCGATCGAGCGGCTGACCGCGACCGACATCTCGCCCGGCATGCTCTCGCGCCTCTCCGCGACCGCCGTGAGCCTCGGCCTCAAGGTCGACACGGTGCGGACCGAGGCCGAGGAGCTGCCCTTCGCCGACGAGCGCTTCGACATCGTCTTCGGCCACGCCGTCCTCCACCACATTCCCGACCTCGAGAAGGCCTTCGCCGAATTTCGCCGCGTGCTGCGCCCCGGGGGAGCGATTGTGTTCTGCGGCGAGCCCTCTCGCTACGGCGACCGCCTCGCGGCGCTGCCGAAGCGGACCGGGATGCTGGTGGCGCCGGCCTGGCGACGGCTGGTCGGGGCCCGCGAGCGAACCGTGGCGGAGGCTGACCAGTCCGAGGGCCACAGCTTCGAGGGCGAGGTCGACGTCCACGCCTTCGCCCCCTCAGACCTGCGCCGCCTGCTCGATGCCGCCGGCTTCGAGCAGCGCCGCGTCGGCGGCGAGGAGCTGCTCGCCAACGCCTGGGGCTGGAGCCTGCGCACGGTTGAGTCGACCGCTGAGCCCGACTCCGTCCCCTGGGGCTGGCGCAGCTTCGCCTTCCGCAGCTACATCGCCCTGCAGAAAGTCGACTCGCGCCTGCTCGAGCCCCACCTGCCGGCCGAGCTCTTCTACAACCTGCTGCTCTCGGCGCGCAAGCCGGCCTGAGCGGCGTCCCGCAGTCTTGCCGGCCATAGCCGGTACAAGGCTGCAGCGAACGGAATTCTCCCCCGGTGAGGTGCCTACTCGCCGGCGAGACGTCGGGCGCGGTAGAGCTTCGTGCGCGAGTCGAAGCCCTTGAGGCGGCGCTCGCCGGCGGGGGAATATGCAAAGGACGCTTCCGCCGCTTCCATCGTCGGCTCGTCGATGAGGACACTGCCGGGCCTGGCGATCGCGGTGATCCGGCTGGCCAGGTTGACCGGCCGGCCGTA
>Ga0207663_10000685_pt1 | contig 15021 bp, 30 predicted proteins | sample LARL53metaG_FD_184346 | JGI IMG/M metagenome (GOLD analysis project Ga0207663, IMG submission 184346) | Corn, switchgrass and miscanthus rhizosphere microbial communities from Kellogg Biological Station, Michigan, USA - LAR L5-3 metaG... | ecosystem: Host-associated > Plants > Roots >...
CGAATGCTCCGTGATGTCCCATGAGTAATTCTGCTCGCTCTTCGACGTCGTCGGGCGTGGACGTGATGATAAATTCCCGCCGCTCTTCGGTGCTTCCGGCCATGCCGAGATCGATGTCCCAAATTAGGATAATGGTGTACTTCCTCATGATCTTCCTCCGACCGATTTGTAGTTTTCCCGCTAAGACCAGTAAACCATGGAGCCGGACCCTGGTCAAGAGTCCGGCTCCAAGATTTTCTATTTTCTTTGTTACGCGGCCTTAGGCTTACGGCCACGCTTAACCTGAACTCCTGCCGCCTTTTGAGCGGCCAGCGTCTCCGCCTTATCCTTAGCCTCAGCAAGCCTCTTGGCCCGCTCCTCAGCGGTTTCGATGTTAATCCGGAGGTAGTTCTCGGGAAGCGAGTCGTCGCGGACCTTGCGCAGGTTGAGTCCCTGTCCCTTTGCAAAGGCCTGAGCGTTCGCGAGCCACGCCTTGGCATCCTTCTCGTTTTCGAACGGGACGCGGATGTGGAGGCCGGGGTTGTCCTGGATGACCTTCCACATGTCTTCGACGTCTTCGATGACGTCGGCGGGGACGGTACGCGGACCGGCAACGCTGTTGGGTGCGACTAGCTCAAAGTTCCTTGACACTGTGATCTCCTAGGTTGTGGTCTTGCTGTGAACCAAGTGTTTCACAGATCTCGGAACTGTGCAATACCTATTTTCAGCTCAGTGTTCCTGTGATCTTAGTCGGGAAGCTTCCGCCGGTAGCTTGCGCTGTCAGTAGGAATTGGTGAGTCTCCCAACTGATAATAATGTCCTTAGCTCCCGCTACTCTCAGGGTAGTGACAATGCCGGGGGTCGGGATGTGCTGGTATCGCAGTCCGCTGAGAAACCAGATTCCTGCTTCGCTGTTAGCCGGTGCGTCAGCAAATCGAACAATATACATTTCATCCTCTTCAATCGCGATAGTTTTAGGTCGGATGAGATCCAACCAATCGTTTCTAATCAAGTTGAGATCAACATTAGCCTGATTCAATGTCATGTTAGTACCAGGAACCAAAAGATTCCCACCCAATGTCAATTTAGGCCAAGCATACTGAACATAAACAATGGGAAATGGTCCGCCACTCTGGTCAAGAATAGTCTGAGCATCAGCAATACTCATTCCTGGATGAGCTACACCTAAATAAACGCCATTATTAATGCCCGCTGCAATAAGAGCATTAACAAGTGGAGTAACTTCACTACCATCTACATAGCAAGTCGGGATCTTCTTAGCTGCAATTCGTTCTTTACACCATTCGATAGCCTGGTCAATAGTTGCTGCATCAGGCTCGATATCGATAATATCGCTATCAACATTATTCACGCCGTTAATCTGAGTGATATGCAACTTAATTGCATTAGTAAATCTGTTCCATTCTGTCTGCGTCCATGGAACAATACCTGATCCCGTATCATATCCAAGAACGCACTGTGCATTAGCAGGTATATTCATAACCGCAGTTCTAACAGTATCCATTCCTACTGTAGTAGGTACAGACATATTAGCCTCCACTTTTGGGAGAGTTAGGCACCAAGTAAACCAGCAATGCGGTAATACCTGATGTAACTACCATTTGCCAATGGTTTGCAGGCCATACAGTTTGAGCTGTAGTGACACCAGCACCCAATACAGCAATAATAGCTTTCAAATATTGATTCATGTGAATTTCCTAAGGAAGAAATGAAAAGTTAACCAAGTAACTACAACAATCCAAGCTCCAAACAGCAAGAAATCAGTAGCTGACCACTGGCTCATATTCTCATTCTTGGTTATATTAAGCTGAGTCCATACCCAGTTACTGAGAGTATTACGCCAGTTATCCACAAGCGCATAAATCTCAGGACCTAGAAACAGCATAGCCTGAGCTACTAAGAATCCGGGCCAATACCAATTACCCCATGTGCTATTCGTCATCGGCATTGTCGCCCCAGTAAAGGCCACGCTTCTTAGGCTTAGGGTCGGTCGGAGGCTTTATAGGCGGGGGAGTAGGTTTATTTGGATCTACTGGCGGTTCTGTCGGACCAACTGTAGGAGGCTCTACAGACGGTTCTATAGTCGGCGCTGTCTTGTTTTCCCTAAGATACTTGAGAATTCTATCCTCTTTAACAATAGCTACAGCCGCAGCAATTTCCGCTTTAGCCTCGTCAGTCAGATCAGCCATTGTGTGTAGACTCCCATCCCGGATCGTTTTCAATGGCCTCTAGCAAATGAACTTGACGCTCAGCCTTTTCCTTTGCGTCTGGCGGTTCGTGTGTCGCTTTGACTTCCTGCGTCTCTTTGTTGACAACATCATAACATTCGCCATTCTTCTTAATTTCGTAAGGCATTAGTATTAATTTCCTTTCATAGCTTGCGTTGCGCGTCCATAATTTGACCAACGCATAACATCCGGATCGTGTTTAATATCGCTGAGATCTTGCCGCATTGCATCCATATTAGATTTTACTTCAGATTGGAATTTGGCCATCTGAACGATAAGCTTAAATGTTGCCCCTACTAATGATAAAATCCCTGCGGCTCCGATTCCTAAAAGAGTTACGACTACAGGAGAATTTATGATATCAGTAGAAGCTAGAATATTCATTGCTGATTATCCTTATGGCTCTAATGAGAAGGTGTGATCGAAATGTACGTCATTTCCTATCGCTGTAGCATTAATTCCTAATTGAACATTTCCACCTGGATGGAAGTCGACAATATCATCGGCTATTACTCCACCGCCTTTATTGATGATTATTCCCATTCGCTGAACCGTAGACGGCGGTGTGTATCCAGCGGGTAGAATGAACATGACGCTTGCTGGTGTTGCCGATGTACTATGAATAACGCCTTGTAATTCTACTTCGTTTGTTGGAAGTAATCTGTAACGAAGCTGTTGTATACCGCCTGAATTACTTCCGGCTCCCCATCCAGCTTGTAATGTAGGGATATGCCAGATTTCATCTTGTGCTGGATTATTAACAGTAGTTCCTGTGCCCGGTTGTGTTGCTACAGTTTTACCAGTTAGTTTACCTCCCGTATAGTCCCAACCTAACATTTGAAAGGCCGTTCCGCCAGCTTGACCAGGCGGAGTCCAATAATACATTATTCCTGCGGCTGGTAATGCAGAGTTATCGGTACTACCGTGAATGTGTATTTCTACTTCATCCTGCTGTGCACTATTGATTGGCCCTACAAATCGGAATCTTTCATATGCTAATGGCACCGCGCCTACGCGATCTGCGATAATAAAAGGCGCTACTTGTTCGTTGACGTTTCCAGTTTTCCAGGTAGCAATTACGCTTCCACCACTGGCGCTGAAATTTATTGATTCCGTACCAGTAAAAATAGTAATACCAGCTGGATAGGCATTCCCATAAGAATCTACACCAGCAGAATCCGCAATAGCTACAAATAGTGTACCTAGTCCAGGAACTCCACTATATTCTAATTGAGTTCCAGAGACGACAGTGCCATTTCGTATTACAACGTTATTAAACTCGGCAGAGCCATTCTTAGAAATTCTCCACCCTGTTGATCCAGATATAAATGGAACGCTTTGGATCCAGGATCGAATTAAATCTCCTACTCCTCCCACTACAGAGTTATTGAACCCGCCCATTACATCCTGGCCTTATTGTATTCCTGCGCGAATCCTGTTGCCGCTTTCTGAAAGAAATCAGCTAGAGGTTGGCAGATTTCTTTACCATAGTGAGCCGAACGCATCCGAATACTCTGCCTGAGAGCAGGCTTTTGCATGAGAATTACCATTACAACAGGTAAGATAGTAAAAACTGCACTCATAAACAGAGTTCTAGTATCAGCCTTTTCAAATACATTTCGACTAACAACATAGATCGGATTAGTAGCAGAACCTTTATCAGCCATAATTACACATCCTTAGTGCCTGTAACAATTGCCGATGCGATTGCTCCTGCATCGCCGCCAGTAAACACTGCAAAGATATGAGATCCAACTTTGACTACATCGGCATTGATTCTATCGCTAGAATCTCCGCTTGATCCGCTGAATGTTCCATCTCTGAAATTCGACTGTATCGCTGAATCTCCAACATAGATATTGCATTGAGCTTCATTGATATTAGTCGAAACAGCAACATGAATGTTTTCCGGATGCCAAATCTCTCTAGCGCTTCTAGGACTAATAGAAATACTACCGTTGCCACTTCCATTTAAAACGATAGTCCTAGATTCTGAGAGCGGAACTGTATTCATAGACCTGTCAAATTTCATACTCGGCAATGACGCCAACAACAACATTACCTTGCGACGCGGCAAGCCAGAATTCACCGCTCCCAACAAGCTCATACACTCCTATAGCGAGAGCCGCACCTGCATTATAGGTGGCAGTAACCTGACCAGCCTGAGCTTGACTAGTACACAAAAACGCATTAACAGCAGTAACACTGAGAATCAGCTTGATACGCTTATTACTATAAGGTGCAATATTGACCGGAACTTGTCCGACGTTAAAAGTGACCGGAACGCTACGCCTTTCAACAGGCGCCGTTTGTTCGTTAACCACTTGAACAAGAATAGGATCGACTTGTTCCTTTGCTGCAACCATTACTTAACCATCCTCGCTATGCCAGTAGCCAAAGGTACAGCCTTAGTCATCGACGCTATACCAACGCCAACCAAGAGTATACCTATACCGATTTCAAAAATTCTAAGCCAAGTCGCAGCCTGTGTGAGTCTCTGGAAGAAATCGCCTACCGCAGCGATTCCGCTAAGAGGATTAGGAATCGATGGAACTTGAATATGCGTACCTGGAAGTAAAGGTTCAGGTGTATTGATAACGCCATTCAAAGCTTGCAAAGCCGCGTTAGCCTGCGCTTGAGTAGGATATGGCCCTCCGCTTCCTGGAAGAATATGATATCCCGTTGGCGGTGGATCTTTAACCACACTCAAATTTCCAGTGGTATCCTGTCCGACTACATCCCATGCCATAGTCTCACCACCTTAATACCAATTGTTGGCAAGATGGAATTGTTCAGCTTTAATAGGATCGCCGTATCGGCTGGCGATATAATTACACATCCAAATTGCCTGAGGACGCGGATCACCCGAACTAGCGGCCAAAGATTGAGCGGCAGTCAATCCATTACCACCATATTCATTTATTCCATTGGGCGCTGGACCGCCAGCGAATGTGTGACCCAAACTCTGCGCTAATCCATAAGCTTTACTACTAGGATTAGTATTAGTAGGGTCATATCCAGCCTCTTGCATTTCGATAGCGTCCAAAGCTGTCCACTCAGCGCCGGTATCCCATCCATGCAATGCCGCAGCCTGCTTCAAGGCGGTCTTGGCATCGGAACTGCTGACAGTGCTATCTCCAACGGCATTAGCACCTTGTCCGATAACACTGCCAATATTTCCAGCGACCAAAGGTGTGCCTGTAATAGGATTAATTTTCTGCGCGTTGGTAAGGGGATTCTTACCTTGCACAAGTTCTGTTACAGTGGCTAATACAGACACACCTTTAATACCGGAAACGATGAACAATCCACCAATTCCGATAGCTCCGACTGCTATTCCATTAACCGCCATAGCCGAACGAATCATTATAGCTATTGTCCGGTGCAGACATGGTAGTCACATTGGACGGACTTGCCGGAACATAAGCAGTAGGACTAGGCGCTTCAATCTTACCAGTAGCAGGGTTAGCCATAATGGCGTGCTTATAAGTAAGCTCCATGGCAATAATGCTACCAAAACCCAGAATACCGATATTCATATCCTTAGCCAGCAAAGTAAGAGCGCTGACCAGAATAAACGAGGTATAACCAGCCTTTTTACGAGAAGATTCCAATGCAGGATGATTGGCGTCGGTAGCGTGAGCCTGACTGACATTACCAACATTCATGTTGTAAATTGCATACACAGTACCGGCTACTGCGATACCTGCAACATATGAATTCTCGGGCTTAAGAATGGACTTCCATGCCATGATAAAGAGTCCTTATGCAGGAGTTGTAAGTGTCGCATACGGCGACTGTGAGTGAACATTACCCTTAGTGTCAATTGCAGAGATACTAAATTGGTATGTAGTGCTGGGCTTTAGTGCGCCAATTCTAGCTGTAGTCCCTGAAACTCTTGTTTTGAACTGTCCAGTACTGCCAATACCGTAATTAATTTGATAACTAGGATAATTAGAACCCTGATTAGCCCAGCTCAAATCGACTTCTGTAGGACCTTTAACTACTGCACTTAGATTCCAATTACCAACGCCAGTAGACTGTGTGGGAACTGTGGGAGGCGCAGTAGTTCCGAGATTATAACTAGGCGGATATCCATTAGTGCCAGCAATGGGCGGCAAACCTTCAAAAGCGATTGCTTGTTCCACAATATTAAGTTGATCTTGAGTCAGCGGTTGGCCTGTAAGATATTTGCCCAACGCTGCGGCTACAGTAGTGGAATCAGATTGGATATTATTTACCGCATATTCTTCATAAGCCTGCGCCCATGCGGCGTTACTGATAAAGCCAGTACCCTGACTAGGACTCGGTGATCCGCCATAATAACCGCCCGCGCTGCCATCCACAGATTGGTAATAACCTGCCTGCGTATTAAGCGCTGCGGCATCCTCAGGCGAGCCGTAGGGATATCCTGTAGCAGGGTCGGTGGTATCGGTTCCCGCCTGCGCTACAGAGGCGGCCTGCGCGGTCGCTGCTGATTGCTTATTACGGTAATAAACTGCCGCAGCAACCAACACAATTCCAATGCCAACAGCGTAAACTGTTTTCTTCTTAGTGTTACCGATACCTGGAATAGGAATAGTATCAGCCATATTTCACCATCCCATCCACCCGGTTTCCATAGTGCCGCCAGGATTACTAGGATCAAATGCCGGAGTGGTCACAGGCTGCGGAGGGGCTACATATTCGGTGGGCGGAGTCGAAAGAATTGCTCCCTCGATCCCATAAGCTGATGTAGTGTCATCGCCCTCAAAAGGCGAATCTTGTCCGGTAGGGAAATTCCTTAGACCCGTATTACTACGAACCATAGGCCTAGAACCCGGCTTCATCCACATATAGTTGCCGGGAACAGAACCTGTAGCGTAACGCCTATGCATATGCACAGAGTCAAACCCATAAGAATTCTGATGAGCGTGCGAATTGACTCTATCAGTCGATCCCCAACCACCGACCACAATACCCACAGACTGCGGCACTCCCTGAGGCTGCAATGAAGTACCGTGGTCTACAGTATAGAAATCCGTCCACTCATCATTGTTAGCGAAAAGCGTCGGCTCATAAAGATGTTTATCCGATGCGCCTAGATCGGACGCATGAATACTGGCACTCTGCAAACGCTGATTAGCGACGTTGTCTGGAAATACAGACTGGTCGCCCATGGGATTCTTCGGCCATGGAGCTGCATGCTGGCCAGGTCCATAAGGATTTCTATCACCCGTCGGGTCGTCTGTGATGACTCCAGCGGCGAAAGCAGCAGTAGCCTGACTTTCGTCTCCTAGAAGGCCATTCTGCGGACCATAAGGTCCGTGTGTTTGCATACCGTCCTGTGGACGCTGCCACGGATAAGGCTGCGCTTGTTCGCCCCAATTACTATGCGCAGCGTCGACATATCCACCGTGAACTTGTTCAGGCGAAGCTTCGGGATTTTCATTTACATATCCCGTAGTTCCCATAAGTCCAGTAAGTGGAGTCACCCCGGGCATTAGTGTTGACCGCCGGTGATAATAGAAACTTCACTACCAGCGACTAGATTTTTGGTACCGCTGGCGAAACTTGCGAATCCTTTGGGATTGGTGAGAACAAGATAGCCCGCTCCAAGCGCGAGTAGACCGCCAATCCACTTTTGTGCGATACCCATTACGCCGCCTTTTTTGCATATCCCATGACTTTTGAAATACTGTCCAAGGGTGTAGGCGCATTCCCATAAGGAATGACGAATACACTGAGTAGAACCAATCCCGCAAGGCCAGTGCCAAGTTTAGGAGAAAGTTTCTCCGCTCCGGTCAACAACAATGCCATAATTGCCGTTGCCGGAACGATGCGCCAATTGATCGTAGACCAAGGTGTCTTATTCTCAGCGATCGGAACAAAAAGCGCATCGTTCACGAACTCAATGGCACCCGCCGCTAAGACCAGCCCTGCCGCACTGGCCATAACAGTTTCCTTACAGGGTCGGAAGCTTCGAAACCAACGGAAGCTGGCGGAGCTTGGGGGCAAGAACCAGAGTGATAAGAACGGTAACTAGAACAGTAGTCATCGTGCTCTTAGACATTTTCATTTACCTTTCAGCGAGGATAAACGCCGATAACATGGACAGGAATGGCATTGGGATCGTCGGACTCAAAGTAATGAGTGAAACTACCCAACGCCTTGATAACACGCCCATCCGCAAGATGGACATAGTGAGTGAACGCATTCTCATCCGGTTCCGCAACCACAGATTCGGTATCAGTAGACAGCGGCTTGCCGGTCATCGGATCGAACTTGAAGTCCTTATACGGATCGACAGGAACAGAGACAGCGTCTTCAGAAGTTTCCGGGGTACCCATAGGCATATCAGCCACCTGCAATCAGCGAATAACGGTTCTTCGAAGGGACCGCGAGCCAGTTGACCAAAGCGTAGAACTTGACATTACCGCCGAAGGTTCCTTGTAGGCGGATAAGCGAGTTCACCTGAGTGTCAATGTACTTGAATCGGAGTTCATCGCCGGGGTGCGAATCGAAGTCCGAGGTAAGCCAATGCGGGAATACGCCGTTTTCACGGCCGCAAGCGGTATCAGCGGCCGGAACAGTAGCGCCGACACCCGCATATCCGTATTCCTTGGACATCTTAGAGATCCAAAGGTTCTTGGATCGCGTGAACGCATTGATGTTACCGATGAGCAGAGTCGCGGGATCAGGCCAGTTCGCATCAGCAGTCGCGCGGGTCAGGTTGCCGGAATCCTGAACATAATAAATGATATTACGGATCGGGAAACCGATACCGTTGACCAGGTCGTACTTAGCGTTACCGGCAACAAGCGAAAGGTTTTCCGACTTCCAATACTGGAGAGTACCCGGAAGCGGCGGAGTCTGAGAGAACGGTCGGCCGTTCGGGGCAGCCCCGGCAGGCTCAGTATAAGCATCCACATAGCCACGGATACGCAGAGAAATCGTGGCAGTACCTGTCGGGAGAGCCGCACCGATACCATAAGTGTTCTGTGCGGTATCAATATAGATCTCACACTTCCAACCAGGCTTGGACTCATTCTGCACAGTGCCCAGAGAATCGCGCCTGACGGCTTCGAACGGCGCGTAAAGAAGATAGTGAACATTGCCGGTGTTAGCGGCAGTATAAGTCAAATCTGCGCGGGGGTCGCCGATTTCAAAATAACCGCCCCACTTGTTGACGCTGAACCATTCGTAACCGGTGCACTGGAAAACGACTTCCTGGCCCAGGTCATAAATGGTGAACTTCTGAACCATACCCCACGGGCCATCCGCAAGATAAGTCGCAGTAGTACCGCCGCCGGTAATGGTGAGAGCGAAATCCACCCACACACCGCGCGCCCAACCGGTGGGGCTGACGTTCCACAGCGGAGCAAGTACAGGAGCCGTCCATGCGGCCACTGTGGCGGCGGGAACGACAATGTTGTCATAGTCGGGAACGAGGGATTCGTAGACTCCGACAGGGAACGGATAGGGACGCGGGGCGGGAGCATTCTTGCCGCCCTGTTGTGCAGGCGCCTGAGTTGGCATTAAAAATCGTCTCCAGGGTGTAGGAGATTTGTCGGTCGGATAGTGCCGCCCGATTGAATTGAGCGCATAAGAGAAGACTGATCTTCTCTTGTGCTGCGCTTTATTACTTCCTTCCCGCCGCTGACATCGTCAGGATCGGCGAGTCGGATTCCCTTTTCATACATCATCCGATGCATTTTAAGGAAAATTTCTGCGTCACACGGCGTCATACTGGTCGGATTGATGCGGATGTATGCATACCACATTTCGTCATGATGCTGGTGACTGATACAGTCTCTTTTGCTGTCGTAAAGAGTTCCGTCAGAATGTCCATCCGAAAGTGCTACGGCGATCCATTTACCGATAGAATCGTAAGGATTCGCCACTCTGTGCAGATTGTAGTTATCGGATACGCGCTTTGCCGCGTCCGAATGGTCGAAAGCCTTTTGTTTACATTGAATAGTATGCATCACTGCTTCTTATCTACGATACACATCTGGCCCTCTGCATTGACATAGAGGAATTGGAATCTTCCGAGGGTGGCCACGACATGAAAGATAAGTTTTGAGTCAAAACCGCCGATCTCATTGTAACGGCGTCGATTTCTTTCGTCTTTGTCGTGCGTGAGGAAAATATGCTCGGAGTTGGAATAGGACATGAGTACGGCTTGTCCGGCGCCGGTCGGTTTTTGAACGAACATCCAAGCGCCAAGTCCCATAGCTCCGGCCATAGCGGACAGAGTGACCATTTGCTTGTCGAGTCCTTGGACTTTGGCTTTGACGAGTGTGTCATCCAATACCAGAATTCCATTTTTGTCATGGATTCCGGCGATGTATCGGTCGGCAAGTAGATTTCCAAGTACCTTGCCAGTAGTCTCAGCATCCTTATTGATGTCACCGAAACGCGGTTTGACAATATATCCGCTGGGCTTCCCATTGAACGCGTACTTGAGACTTGGAGGGGCTGGCCATTCCTCGACAAACCGATAGTCCAACTCTCGGCCACGTTGCTCTGTGACTTTGTCCTTAGGCTTTGAGACGGCAACGTATGCCGGTAGTTCGGGGGTGGCAACATATTCCAATAGGTCGAAACAAAGGGATGTCTTTCCCCATTGAGACGGTCCGCCAAAGGTAACATGCTGACCTGGTTTATAAACGAAACGGGCAGCACAGAATTCTTCACGCGAGACAACGAGAATTCCATCCGACCGCTCATACGCGCTCATGGGCATTGACCCCGTTTGCCACCTGCTGCTGAATCAATTCCTGCTCTCTCGCCATCTCTTCCATTTCACGCCTTAGCGTTTCATCCATCTCGCGCTGGCGTTTCATAGCCTCATGCTGAACCCTGGTCATTTCATGACGCATCTGAGTTTCTAGAAGCTCAGGAGCAACCACGCCCATACCTGAGGCCTTTTCCACATTAACGCGGCCATGGTTGGCGCCGAGCTGAAGTAGAAGGGGAATAGTAGCTGTAGCCAATGCGATATACGGCGCCGCAACTTCTGCCTGGTCTAGGAAATTGGCGAAACTGTCATGATCGTCAGCGATCGCAGCAGCCTGATAAGCAATTCCTGGAGAGTACATCTTGACTGCCCCGGCATCAGCGAACTGGCCTGTCATCATCAAACCGGCAGAAATGATCTGTGCAATTCCGTTGAGTGATTGTGCACGCTGCATCTGCTTGGACTGCGCGGGACTGATCTCAGGTTCCTTAGATGCAGTCTTCGTAGTTCGCGCCTTAGGCGTATGCAACGGCGGAGCAGAATTAACGAGACCCATTCTTACCACTCCTAGCAGCCATGAGGATAGCGATGCATGCAATTCCGAGAGCAATAAGGGCAATCATATAAGCTTGCTTAGGAGCCTCGACAAGCTGTTCAACCTTGTCCTTAATTCCAAACTTCATATTAATTTCCTTTGTAAGAGTTAAGGCCGGAGATTGCCGGGAAAGGACCGTTTAGGAAGACCAGTAAACCTAAACGGGAGGAACCCCGACAATCTCCGGCAGGTATTCTCGACCGGCCGGGAGTCCACCTGGATCTATTGTCTCACGCCCTTGACACCTTGACAAGGTGTAAAATGATCTTTACGACCTGTAAGAAAGATCTTGATCGCGATGGTGGACACCGGCCCTGACCTAGTGAGATGATGGTTTCAGCGCCAACCGAGGAGCACCCTAACTAAGGACACTGAGATGCAGAAGGACGGGAGCAGCGTCCTCGGCCGATGCAGTGAATGTAAAGGTCGGTATATAATCGAGCCTAATCCGGAGACCAGACCGGGACACCACAAGGCAGGACGAATCAGGGCTCGACATTCCGGCGACTGCACCATAGGCCAGAAAATGCTCGAATACAAAAGGAATCCACTATGGACATGACAAAACACGAAGATGACGGCGCCCGATCAGAAATTCGCGTAGCACTGGAAACACTGTGGGAAAACCACGTAGAACCGCCGCAGCATATCAAAGACCAGATAGATGAAATGCAAGAACTACAAATAGTACATGATCTGATTTGCACTCAACTGGACCAAATGCGCAAGGAAACTTCTAAGGATATCATTCAGTTTTTTCTGGAATGGAAGACTAGACAGTCATGATACTAACAATAGACCACCTTTATGATACACACGCATGCCTAGAACAAATAAAGGAATTCCTAAACTTATTCCCTGAAGGTAAAGCGGACGTCACAGAAGAACTATGCATCAAATACGCTGAACTATTTGATTGGGAATGGGCCGCTAACTACCTACTCACGCCTCAAGCATGGGCGGAGTACGAGCGCGTTAAGGCTCCGGCGCGGGCGGAATACGAGCGCGTTCAGGCTCCGGCGTGGGCGGAATACAAGCGCGTTAAGGCTCAGGCGTGGGCGGAATACAAGCGCGTTAAGGCTCAGGCGTGGGCGGAATACGAGCGCGTTCAGGTTCAGGCGTGGGCGGAATACCGGCGCGTTAAGGCTCAGGCGTGGGCGGAATACGAGCGTGTTCAGGCTCCGGCGCGGGCGGAATACCGGCGCGTTCAGGTTCCGGCGTGGGCGGAATACCGGCGCGTTAAGGCTCTGGCGTGGGCACGTGCATATAATGGAGTGATATGAGCTTCAGTAGTCATCCGTTTAAAGATTTCGATGTCGGATACAGTGAAAATGGATATTATCATTGGATCTGTGATGGATGCGGGGCGAATTCAATGCCATTCGCATCAGAAACCAGTCTGAAAATAGTACATCGTAGTTTCACCAATCATGTACGTAAATCTCATAAAATGGCAGAAGATAACGTAAAAGATTGGACGTCACGAGTGAAATGACTGAAACTCTAGACCAGCAATATGAACGTGCGCTGAAAGAAGCAGAAACCGCATACGGTCAAGCTGTCGCTAAGCTGAATGCAGAGTTTCAGGAAAAGCTGAAGCCTTACAATCAGACCTATGAATTTCAAGTACAGCAGGCATCCGAACACCGCGACCAGATGGTACAGGATGCCATGAACAAGTTCGACAGGGACACGGCAGACCTCAGGAAGACCTTTGAGGATGGTATTGAGGCTGCGTCCCATGCGTGGGGTAAGAGTGTTATGGAAGCGGAACGGGCATGGCATAAGGGCATGGAACTAGTACCGCCAAAGGAATCCTAATGGGTGCACCTGTTGTATATCGTAAGGTTCTAGATTTTATTCGTGAACGCCCTAATGTAGAGTTAACAGTAACTGAGATTGGTCATACTACCGGTCTTAATAATGGTCAAGTTAATCAAGGTATTCGAACTCTCAGGATTCAGGGATCGTTGATCGATACGGTTAAGCCAGGTTATTCATATATCTACCGTGGACAACGTCCTACTAATGAAGTCAGCGAAAAAAGAATGTTTGAGGAAATTGGGACAACTAAAGCAGGAGCCATTGTAATTCAAGATGAGGATGGCAACCTGTATAAGGCAGAGGAAATCTAAAATTTCATGAATCGGCGCTGTAGCTTAAGGGTTAAAGCAAAGCATCCAACCGCCCGAGACTTGGGTGGGATTCAGGTTCGAATCCTGACAGCGCCACTATTATAGTTTAGAAAGGAGGTGAAATAATGGAATTTAATGTCAGACAACTGGTTGATGTTTACTATTTGGTCGAAAAGGAATTAAATCATGCCATTACTAAACATGGAATTGATCAAACTCCTTTGAATCCTGAAATGTCTAATAGGGAAAAGGCGCTTATCATAGTTGAGGAAGTTGGCGAGATTGCCAGGGCTCTTACATATGATGGCGTTAATAAGGAAAATCTTAAAGAGGAAATTGTTCAAGCTGCAACTATGTTGATTGCCTGGCGAATCAGTCTTGAAACAACGACTAGCAACGCTCTTGATTTTACTCCTGAGCTGTATCCCGGTTCTAACAGCGTGCCCGAGTAGCCTAAACCACCAACCACCACCGACTACCAACATCCACAAGCCTTAAGGAACTGGAATGCCGTTGAATCGGCGTAACGATGACGAAACTCCAACAGAACTGATCTTCGGTAACGAACCACAGCTAGTCAATACCAGTGACGCAACCGTTAAACGTATCGCATTTGAAAAGAACGCGCATGACCTGGCCTGTTCTAGAGCCCGTGCGCACGCCGAGAGTCTGGTTACCTCATATGACGCTGTATTCAGTCATCGTGTGGGAATGATTCTCAAGGACGTAGACGTACAGCTCCCTGATTTGCCCGCACAATTCCTAGAGAATGAGGACAGCAGTAATGACTAAGAGCGAACCTGTCAAGGCAGAGTCTCAGCGTCTCATTACCCCGTACGATCCCAACTTTGTTGACTGGAATCAGCTTGTCAACGAGGCTGATGAAATCCAGGGTTACCGACTCCTGAAGGACGAGGAACTGGATACCCTTGTGGGTGTCCCGTTCATCATTACCAAGCTGATTTGCCGACAGGGAGAGGCCACGGGTAACGGGCATGAGGGAGCTTACTTCTCTCATGAGGTTGTCATTGCTCCTGAGGATGTACTGGTTAAGTATGTCAAGGATCTTAGCAAGATTGCTGTCACTCCGGGCGAGCACGTTGTGTTCAATGACGGCTCGACCGGGATTTACCGGCAAGACGTTAATTACCTCATGGGACGCGGATTCATTGAGCTTCCGACTCCTGTAATCGTGAATGGTAAGTCCGGTGAGTCTACGCTCGATCTCCCCCCGGAGAGGGATGCCCGGCGAAAAGAGCACGCTGGGAAAGTGGGCCTCTCTGTGCAGGATTATTTGCTATCGCTGCCCGACTGGCACGTCACCATTCAGGAACTTCATCC
>Ga0207663_10000686_pt1 | contig 15014 bp, 30 predicted proteins | sample LARL53metaG_FD_184346 | JGI IMG/M metagenome (GOLD analysis project Ga0207663, IMG submission 184346) | Corn, switchgrass and miscanthus rhizosphere microbial communities from Kellogg Biological Station, Michigan, USA - LAR L5-3 metaG... | ecosystem: Host-associated > Plants > Roots >...
GCCCCGCCCTTGCGCCCCTCCGGAGTGGTACGGTACGCTCACCGGCGATTCACTGTGTGCTCACAAAAAAGCCCCCCTACCATTACTGAATAGGGGGGCTGCACCAGTGCACCACGTAGTTTATAGTCTAACTTGCGGACTCTAGGTGTGGGCTGGTCAATTAGAAGCACCCACACTGTTTCAGTAAGTCTTTCACCATCCGGGCCAGTATGGTGTGGATTGTAGGCTGTATGTACTTGGTACAGACCGAGGGTTCCGCAATGTAACGGCCGATGAGAACAGTGGCTACTAGTCCACCGATGCCAGATATATGATCACGTAGTCTCATTAGTACGGTCTTTCCTTGAACTGTGCACACTTGACGATATCGAGACACACACCACATGCTCCGGGGTACTGTCGCCAGTTGTGGTCTTTACGTTTGTGACCACATATGCAGATATCGTCAGGGGTGAACATTTTTTCTCCGCGTAGATATCGCTCGCGGGGGGTACTCATCACTCACCCCTGAATTGCCGTACAGCCTTACGGTGTGAACCGTCTAGTGAAATCTGCGCGATCATCTGCTCACGTGTCGGGTAGTTCGCACAGAACGTGGCCCATTCACTGTACTTACGTTCGTCGGGCATGTGCTTAACGTGTGGGTAAGCATTTTCCCAGTCAGGCATTAGGTCACGATTAGACCACTCATAAATCAGTGAGTCCTCGGCGTTACCCGGTGCGAGAACTTCATGGTACTTACGCTTGTACTTATCACGTTCGTTCTGAATGTGTGTAAGCCTCACGGCGAGTACCGCGAGGCTGATGGCTAGTGCTGCAATGGTGATGGCTAGTACGATCATGGTTCCCTCCATGTGTGTGAATGGCTCCCGGCACCATCACGGTACCGGGAGCCAGAGTGATTACGACCGGAGCTTGAGAACGGCGAAGGCGTCCCCGTTGTCGTCCTCCCATGCGCGGGTGCCCACGTCCAGATCGGGCTCCTGATTCGTGACGTGACGGACGAGCGACTGCGCGGCGCTCCGGGCCTCGCGGATCGCGTTCTCGCCCTCATACGGCCCGACGCCGGGCGTCTTGCCCGCCTTGAGCATCGCGATGGCGTCCTTGACTTCTTTTTCGGTGAACGGGTACTTGGGTTTGCGACTGCGGTTTGAAACGGGCGGTGTCAACTCTCGAATTGCCATTGGGTTCCCTCCTATGGGGAGTTTGGTTTACGCCCCTGATTGTAGCATAGATTGCGGCATCGCGCGCCGCTCCGCTTTGGTCGTCGGTCCCGGTTTGCGCTCCGCTCGATTGGCCCTCCACGTCAACAGTTTTTGACGGGTGGCCTCATATGCGGTATCGGCTAGGTGCGCTGTGAACCGTATACGTTCCTCCTCACTGTCGAAATCGAGATTGTCTATCGTCCCGTTTATGACGACAAACAATCTGCCTAGCTCAGAGGCCACGGAAGCGACGATGGTAGGGGAACTCACTGACACGGGAGCGAGTAGGACGGAGCCATGTAGGACCGTCACCTGACTTCGGATTGTCACGCCCACCGCACTCAGTCCACCTGTAACGCGGGCCACGGTGCCACCATCGCGGGCGCTTACGCAACCGTACTATTACGTGTCCCTCTGTCTGCTCGGGTTCCTTAAGGTAAAGGGTGAAATACTCACTCTCTCCCTCCTCACCTTCCGTAACTAGTGTGCCCGTCCAGCCTGCCGGGTGTGTAGCCTTGATACCAGCTATGGACATTAGGTACAGGGCATATCCAGAACAGTCAGTCCACGGTAGCCCATCTGATGGTGGGTTTTGGATTCCGTTGTGGTCACTCCCACCGCGCGATCCGCCTGGCGCGTAAATGAATCCTCGCTTGGACAGATTGCTAACCGCCTGCTCTACGCGGCGGATACGCTTGAGCTTCTGATCGTGTGTCATATTCCCTCCTTTATACAATTACGCGAGCGTTCCATTGTACTTTAAATGCAGCTAGACCTTTGGTACACGCGCATTTGATTAGAGTTTCTGTTATTTCTGTAACACGTACATTAAGAAGTTCTGTGCCGACTATAACCAATCCGTTTACCAGTACGCTCGCTGCGGCAACCCCTAGACCGTGTTCTATGTTAAAGGTCACAGCTTCTTTAGCTACTTCTACTGTCCCCCATGTTTCAAACGGTAGGAAGTTGATTTCTGTAGTGCCTAGTGTGATACCGGTTTTTCCACAGTAGTAATGGCGCTTGGCTCGTCGAGGGACGGCGTTAATACCAGCCCTAACGATACAGGTAGTGCGTTCTACTGTTTTAGAAGTATTAATACCAGTGGGTCGTTTGGCTTTCCATTTTGTCCCTGCGCTGCCCGCATTCACGACTTCCCATATACCGTTAAGTTTAGCTGTCCCTCCGCTTTGATACAGGAACAAATCTCCGGCCACTAGTGTGACACCATCGAGTTTCCCGGCTACGGCTATGCCACCGTTCACGGTTCCTTCTATTTCGGTGGCGTTTATAACAGTGGTACCAGTTTCGGGTCCGGGTTCACCGGACGCAGCAACAAGTACAGGCCCGCTTAGCCCCTGTTCTCCTACTTCACCTTTTTCACCTTTTTCACCTTTTTCACCTTTAGGGCCTTCTTTACCTTGTATCCCTTCTTTGCCCTGTATCCCTTCTTTACCCTGCGGGCCTTCTTTACCCTGTATGCCCTGTTCCCCTTTTTCACCTTTAGGGCCTACTTCACCTTTTTCACCTTTTTCACCTTTTTCACCCTGTATACCTTTTTCACCTTTTTCACCTTGGTCACCGGTGCGATAGAAAGTGAGTTCCACAACTTCTTTAAATTCTTCTGGAACCGCACCCACTACGATCAATTCACAGGGAATCTTGTAATAACTTTCCTCACCGCCACCGGGTTCATGTGCTACGGCGGCACCGGTAATACGAAATATCAGGAGCATATTATCTACGCCCGGCTCAGTAACGAATACATAACCCTTGGTGGTATTAGTGGAGGCTCCCCACTGGGCTATGTATTTGTGTACGTCTACTTCTTCGGCGTCTTTAAAGGTAACGAATAGGAACGTTGGGCCAGTGGTAAAGAAAAAATTACCCGGACCTTTTTCTGTACCTTCTGGGAAGGGGGCGTTTGATTGGTACAGGTACCTTAGTCCCGGCCCTAGACCTTCGGGACCAAAGAACGCGGGAGTAACTTCACCATCCGGTTCAATATCTACCCCTATCAGTTCACTAGAGCTAGGGGCATCACTACTCTCAGCCACTGGCCGAGAGTCCGGTGATTCCTGATCTTCCGCGCTAGCGGACACCATACTATTTTGTCCGCGCCAGTGGTCTTGATCGGGCACTAGCTGACCGCCTCAATCGTCACCTGAGCGGGGGTACCGTGTACGGCAGACTTAACCCGTACTCCCTCTACGTTGCGACCTCGCGTGTGAAATCCGGGTGGCATATACACACCATTCTCGGGGCTCCACACCAGGGAACTACCTGACATACCATGTTCACGAAAAGCGTACTGTATGTAGATAGCCTTGTTACCTACGGTAATCTCTAGTTCCGTAGTACCGGGGCACTGTAGCGTAGTGCCATCTGTATAATCATCACCGGTTGTAACATTGTTTAGTGCGTACACGTCACGATATGGGGTGAGCGCTCGGTACCGTAGGCTCCCTGCGCATATCTACGTGTTCATCACTTTCACCGGTGCTGGCCTTAGCGGTACTGGTTACTAGTGACTCAAGATTGAGGTTCACAAACCCTGTTTCTTCGGCTAGGTTTTTTACAAACAGTATGGAGCCGGGAGGAACGTACCAATGGACGTTCTCACGTTCACCAGCTTTCAGCTTGCACAAGAACCCTTCACCGTTAGCTGCGTTTAGAAATACTTCACATTCTGAGGTCGCAGCCACATCACGAATCAGCCAACCGTACGCCTCATTGTTACGTAGCTGGTTGGTAGCTTTTTTACCTGTTTCTACGGACTTCTTAACCCACTGGTTAGGTGTGATCTGTGACTCTGTGTTTTGTACAATGTTAGAAAGGTGGTCACGAATCTCACACAACCTATCGTGAAACCTGTCACCGTGGATACGTAGCTGATCCATTATCGGCTCGCCAAACATTAATAAACCTCCCCGTATGCGTAGCCTATGGCTAGTAGCACGACACCGGCCACGATAGATGCAATGCCCATATTCTTAAAGACTGTGGGTGACACGTTCCCTCCTATGCAGCGGCAGCTAGCGCCGCAAGCTCCGTGGCCTTACCGGCCGCTTTAGTGGCAGTTTTCACCGGGTCAGACCCAGTGCTTTCACGAATCACTACACGCAACCCCCACAGTGCGAGGATCGCACCACCTATCAACTTGGCTAGGCGTAGCCATCCCTCCGGTGTAAGGATGAGTTCACCTAGCCCGATGAAAAAGGCTGCGATTGGCTTTATACCTGCCAGTTCCGCACCCTTTTCCGCACCGTGCTTTAGGAGTTCACCGGCCTCCCCTTCTAGCCCCTTCTTAAGGTACGGCAGACCTGGCCCTAGCGGATCTATTTCCGGTCCCGGTGCGGGTATCTTGAATGGTAGTGGGGACAGGTTCAAATCTACTAGGTGGTTTTTAGCTTCACGCTTAGTACGTGGAGTGCGACCGCTACCGCCAAGGTACTGTCTATAGCTACCGTTCGTGTACGCTTCCCACGCTGACCAATCTCTACCGTTCCTACTCTCTTTAATCGCCCACCTAGTAGAACACACGGCATTCATGGCACACGCGCGGGAAGTATTGCCCACTTCTACGTTGATTTGGTACCCACCCTTACAGCATGGGTTCGTGTCAACAGTGGAGTCACCCCCACTCTCTGCCATCACCACAGCGGACGCTAGATCAGCCTTAGAGGGTGAACCACCCTCAGCTACCCACAGCGCCGCCCACGCTGATTGAGGTAGCTTAGCCACTGTAGTCCTCCGTTGACGGGTGTGCGATTTGGTACTCGTAACCTCCCACGAATACAGCGCTAATGACGAGTGATGCGTATAGGGGGATGTTGTTGCTACTTCGCATTGACACGGCGATACCAGTAGCCAGCACAATAGCGGTAGCAGCGATCTCACCAGCACGGATACGCTTAATGTTACCGTCACGGGCCTCCTGCTCATGGAAAAATGGTGAGGCTACCGTGAACCATGAGGGACAGAATCCAGCGAACACACCGGACGCCTCACCTATTAGCAGAATTATGATTGTCGCGTCGTCTTTACTCATCTGCGTGCCCTATGTTTTTTAGCGTGTGGGTGTTTACCCTGACGCGGTGGACGTTTTTTCTGAGGTTTACGGGGTGGTCGTTTATGAGGTTGTTTTTTCTGATGCGGTTTTTTGTGGTGTGGTTTACCCGGAGCGCCATGATGCGGTTTCCGTTTAGATGGTCCCCCACCTGTCACTCCCTGGTTGTTACCTTCACCAATGGGTTCTACTTCACGGATAGTTTCTACACGTTCACCGGGTTCACGTTCGGCGAGCGCACCGATCAAATCCTGTGTAGTTTCACTCTGTGACTGGAATACGTCCACAAAGCCTTCCGGTATGTACGGTGCTTCTACCGGTGTGATTTGACCTTGAGCGGGACCGACCAAACCAGCCGCTGCCAGTCCACCGGCACTTTCGGTACCTTCATATGACGCTAGTGAATCTTCGGCCGGTGCGGGTTCTTCTTCGGTTTCTTCTGTTTCTTCACTGTTACGGTGTCGCAGGTACAAACCGAAAGCGACACCACCACCTAGCAGAGTTAGCCACGCCCACCGTGGCAGACCTGCCGTTTTAGCCTTTAGGAATGTGTCCACGTTAAACCCCCATCAGCGTACGTATACGCAACTCATCCGCCGTCTGTGGAGATACAGCGTACCTACTACCGAACGCTTCGGGTTGTCCACGTTCGATGTTGGCTCGCTCATCCCAGGTGAGGGACTTACCCTGTGGCGAACTGGTTAGTAGCTCGAATTCAGTCTTACCAAGTACGCCCGACTGACCATCGTGCATCACCGCACGTTTCTGCCTCTTGGCAAGTACCGCGTACATGGGCATACGCGCCGGACGTGCCGGTACGTCACCCTGGCGAGGCTTACTAGGTGCCTCTTGTGGTGCGATTACCTCACGCAGCCTCGCATTCAACTGTGACGGCGAGAGTATGGGTGTGGATTCCGCAGGTTTGCGGTTGACCACCGCTACATAAGGCGGCGGCATTATCGAATACTCATAGCGGCACCCAAGGCGTTAGCGTACGCTGCGCCGCCGGCAGCGATTACCTTGGACGTGTTTTTATGTGCCACGATAGTAGTGACCATTGCAACTGCGGTGATACCTGCGAGAACGTCAAATATACGGTCCATTTATTTTCACACTCTCTGTGGTTCTGCGGTGGAGGGAGCCGGTACTGTTTGACCCCTCCTCCTAGTTTTTGTTTTAGGTGGTGACACTTTACCCGTCACGAATTTCAGTGCTTCTAGTCCACGGGTAAGTAGGACTGTAATCATTACTAGTAGGGCGAACCCACTTGCTAGGGGTATGCCAAGGTCCGCACCCACGCTAAGCATTGTGTACACGATCACGAAACCCAACCATTCACGTGTGCCCGGTAGCCGCCCGTTCTTTTGGATATCGGCTAGCGTTATCGTACCGAACACAACAAGGGCACTGATTGGAATAGTTGACTTACGGTTCATTGTTCAGACGCCTTCTGTGCCGTCTGTGCCTCAGTTAGTTTCTGCTCGATTACCTTGTCAATGTGTTTAAAAATCTCGTCAGGGTTAAGTGAGCTAGCCTCCATTTTGTCAATATGGTTCTTGTACAAAACCACAAAAGCTACGCAACACAGTACGTAGGCGCCTACAGCTACATGCTCAGATTTCATGGGTTCACACTCCGTTTAGTCCAGATGAAAAGTGGGGGATATCACCGATTTTCTTACCGGTGTAATGAAGCCTCCTGCCCGGTTTTTTAGACAGAACATGATCTAGTTGTTCGGGTTCTGTCACATCAGCCGCACATTTGGGGTACCTCTTACCTTCATGGTTACTAGTGCCAGGTTTCGCACACGGCGTTACTCCCGTAGCGCACACTTCCGCCTGATGTTGTTTGCTCCGGTAGCCACTGGTTAGGCCGCCGGTCCATCCGTGTTCTCTGGCCCACTGTAGTTCCTCTGCAATCCACTTACACACAGGAACACCATCAAACGAACCTAGCCCCTTCGGCAGCGGTCCCGAAGTGGCCGGGCCACTACCACCGGAGCCGGGGGCTACTGCTTCCCCCGCTCCGGTCAGTAGAGCCACAAACCCGGTGTCACCGGCTCCCCGCGTCTTGGTACTCAATCCCTTAAGCACATCTGAGATTGAGCTATTAGTGTACCCACTGTACATGAACAGGGTACCCATTGTGAGGAGGGCAAAACCGTAAGTCATACTACTCGCCCGTGTTCTCCGGTGCTGTACCGGGGGCCATCACTGACGTTTCATCTGATACGGGGGGGGGAGTAGGTGTGTCCGTCGGTACCTCTGGCTCACCGGAACCCTCCGGAACTAGATGTGACACTGTACCATCTACGTAGTGAATCTCCACGAATTCAATCCCCGGCCCATTCACGGGGGGGACCGGTGGAGTCGCGGCCAGGTCGTCACATACCTTTTGTGCTGCCTCCACCGCTGCCTGTGCGTCGTCTTGAATACTCATCTGTCCATCCTTGTTATACGAGAGGGGTTTCCTCGGGGTTTTTTCTTAGGGCATCGGTACGATCGTGGGAACCGAACAGGTACCCTAGAACCGCACCGTAAAGGGTAAAAACACTCTGTGGTTCAACTGGGGTAATTTGGGTTTGCGCTACCAACCCAACACCGTACAGGAGAGTAGCGCACACCACCACCGTCATTGCGATGATGAAGCGGGGACCCAAAAACCTCATCCCATCCCCTTTGTGTAGTAGTGGTACACGATGGCTCCCGCCACCATTCCTGCGAGTAGGTAACTGTACTTCATGTTAGGAACCCCCTCCTACGTTGACACCGAATGAAAAGCGGAACCCTGCGGCCCGCAGTACGACCAAGGTAAGGATTGAACCCACCGCCATCGCGGCCACTATGTTAGGTACCTGTTTGGATACCCATTCACTGTCATAGCTCATGGAGCCTTCCTCGGGCGGGGGACCGCTCACCGGTCCCCCGTTTTCAAGCGCGCTTTGTTGCTCTAGCACTGGGTGTGGCATTTACTCACCCCCTCGGCCCGGCTTGACCGGCACCGGCCGATTCCGGGTGGAATCCGGTACGCGATTCCTCCTGGTACCGTTCGGATGGCTGTACCGCTACCGGGGCAACATCGTTAGTGATGATTTGCAGACTGCCCGCTTCTTCTGCATTACCCCTAATCTCCATCCGCGTTGACTGTACGGTGGGGAGCCACAGTGTGGGTGAATCATCACCAACTGTGTTCTTGGTGCTGCGATCTAGCGGGTACGCAAACACACCGGTGTCGCGCGTTTTCAACTCGGGAACCGATGCTGACAGTAGCTCCTGTAGCATGATCTGCGAGTCTTCACGTATCTTGCGCGAGTCCCATTCGAGAATGGCGGGGTTGGGGAACACTTTATCTGAGCGCGCGCCCGCTTCATTCCTTGCGATAACGATAAGGTTACGAATGAGCGAACCAACCCTTACCAGTAGGGTTGTCTGTGCCCCGGCAGGTACGTTCTTCTGAAAGAACGAGTGGTACTGCGCGGAGTCGAGCATTGGCGGAGCCTCAGCCTGTGGCCTACCCGCAATGTCACGTTCATTCGGTAGTGACCATGCCTCAAGCCACACCCTCACGCGAACTTTCGGCGCTTTTTTGTTTTTACTAGTGAGTTTCGAGATTTCGTTAAGGGTGAGACTCAACCTGTAGGACGCTGCCGCGTTCTGATTGGCAAGCGAACCGAACCCGTCAAAGTGTGAAATCTCCACTGGAATACGTAGGAGGAATGAGGGTTCTTCATATTTACCGTTGAAATACGGCATGACGCGAGGATCGGGGCGACCTGCGTACCCACCGATGATCGACGCCCAAAGTGCAGCGTAACCGTCTAGTGGCCCGAAGATTGGCGCACCGTTCACATCACTGATCTGAATGCTAGAGAAAATATTAAACGGGAAATCCGCACTGACTTTTTCTTCTTCTTGTTCACCTTTGGTTACGGTAGTCACTTCGATAAGGATATGACGCATGTAACCAAACGCCGGAATGTCGATAGGTGAAATGGCTTTCGTAGCCGCTTCCGGTGTGAGTGTTTCGTCGAATGCAATTTCGGTGTGTTCGTGTGCCGCTGCGGTGAACGGCACCATTGGTTGTGCGGCTCCCGCGCCGTTCGCTCGCGGTCGCTGTGTGGCTTGCTTTGCCATAGTGTTAGTTATCTCCTTGGTTATCGTGGGTTAACCGAACAGGAACGCGAGGGCCTGACTAGCGGGCCGTTCGGAGTCTTTACGTACTAGCGTTATCTCGATCAATTTCCACAGGATGATCGCCAGTATGAGTTTCGCATTGAACGCGAGAAAATCAATGAGCATTACAGGTCAACCTCGCTTTGTATAACCTCTCCAGTGGAGGGGGATATGTATAGGAAAGAGTGACGGGACGGGAGCCGAGCTAGACCGTACTCAATAAGGTCAGGATCAACTTTCCCCCCTATCTCGGCTAGGCGTTTGCGTATGTTACTGTCACGGCTTTCCCACATGAATATGTGGTCAGCCTGATCGTACGCCATTAGCGGTACGTGGCGCGGCCGTTGCACGGCGCTCACAACAGTGATACCGGCAGACCTGCCCTGATGTAGAAGTAGCTCGACCTCGGGTTTAAGGCCCAGGTAATCCGCGATGTGCTTAAGCTCGTCTAGTAGTACCAACCACCCACCCTGACGGTACACACTAGTCAAAGCCTCACGGATAGCCTCAGCCTGTCGCCCCTTCTCACGTGCGCTCGGGAGCGGTGGCGCTAGCATCACCTTAGAGAACACCTCAGCATCGTGTACCTGCCACGATGGCATCTTCACGAATCCGTCCGGCTTAAATGTGTCTAGGATTTCATCGCGCCTCTTGGTAGCAGTAACTACCTGCCACGGGTGGGTACCGTTTTGCCTCGCGTTCCTCATCAGTTCACGAAACAATGTGGTCTTACCTGATTTAGTAGGACCAATCGCGGTGACGTGTTCACCTTGGTACCAAGTGAAAAAGTCTTGGAACTCATCCCAAGACATTACGGTTACGTTAGGCGGGCTGCTCACCGTCACTCTTACTCTCACCCTCACCGCGCGGATGCGTTGTGCGCTGCGCCGCCTCTGCCGCTTCGGCTTGCTGTTGTTCGGCTTGAGCGTCAGCCTTAAATTGTTGTTCCTGCTCACGGGTGAGTAGTGGCATACCAATCATCACCGTAGCCGGGACACCAAACCTAGCGGGCATCAACCCAAAGTGCCACAGGATCGGTACCACAGTGAACACAGTAGGAAGAATGATGGCACTGTGTGCAGATACGTCTGTGATACGTGCGAAGAATGCCTTTACAGCATCATTCTCCTGCGCTAGCACGGCGTACCCATATGCCAGTTCTTCGGAGTTGCGTTTAATTACCTCACCGGAGAATGAGTCAACCAGTGTGACACCACCGGCTATCTCCTTAAATAGTCGGTGTAGCTCTTTCTCATACGGGAGCTTTCTACCTTGCCTTACCTTAGAGCCATCATCTAGATAGCGCCACGGCTCATCACTGGCAGGCGGTTTAGGCTCGGCAGTTTTGCGTTTACTTTTACCACCGTCTTTGCTAGCCGGTGGCTCCTGTATGTCTTTCTTTAGCGGCACGGGTTCCCTCCGTTTAGAAATTAATCTTCTTACCGAATATGGACACGCTACGTTTACGGTAGTAGGGGTGGCTAGGCTCCGGTGCGATGAGCGCGGGCCGCTCCGGTGCCTCATCCTGTACGTCAGCTATCTCCTGCCCAATGGCCTCCTCAGCGTCCACGACCGGTGCATCCTCCACTGGTAGTGACTCTCGGACCTCATCGGCCTCCTCATGGATAGCCTCATCTACCGCTGCGGCCTCAGTGGCATCACTACCACCTTGCTCACGTACCTCGTCACGTACCTCAGCCTCTACCTCCTCAACTGCCTCTTGGGCCTCATGCGCGGCCTCTACCGCTTTCTCTGCGGCCTCTGCTACCTCACCATCTGGGGCGTCCTCTGCTACCTCCTCAGCTACCGCCTCGGCAGCGTCAGCGGCATCACTCAAGTCTGATACGGAACGGCGAATAGCCTCCACCGCAGCGGCAGCCACACGCTCGGCAGCCTCCATATCACCAGCGTCCACCGCAGCCTGACACGTCTCCTGTACCGCAGTTTCTACCTTCTCGAAAGCGGTGCGGATCGCGTCTGCAATGCTGGCGGACTCCTCACCGTTACCGTTACCATTACCGTTGCCTTTGTCCTCTGGCCCGTCAGCCATTCCGTAACCTCACTGTGAGTAGAAGATTTGCCGGTGTGTGAGGTTCAGACCACCTACACACACCGGCTGGACGGAGGGAACCCCATCCCCCCTACATACTAGCGGCCCGGACCTCAAAGGTGAGGGCCGGGCCGCGACGGAAGTGGTAAGCTCCCATGACCTTGATCAACCATCCTCAGCATAGCAGAAATGGCCTCGCGGCTCCGCGAATCTGACGAGTCTGCGGACACACGTGTGGTCGGGTGGGAATCCCGTGACGGTTCCTACCATGCTGTGTATGACGCGGATGATGAGAAGGTAGGACGGGCACCCAGTGACCGTTCCCTAGAATCTGCCGACCGTGTGGTGTTCATACATGATGATGAGTATTACACGGTAGGTGCACTCTCCGACGACTACACACTAGATGATGCTATCGCTGAACTTGAGGATTTGTACGCAGCGTGAGCGTAAAAGAATTCGACATAAAGGCCCAGCTTGGGCCTCCCCCCACCCCTGCGCGTATAGTGAAACCCAGGAAACCCGTGTGGGTAGATATGCGTATCGTGGTGGTGGACGCTGAAATGAATGTGTGGTATGAGGACAAAACCGATATGAAAGCCGACTGGGACTTGATCGAATTCATACGGTGGGTAAGGGACAATTGGCCCCGTGACCGTGAGGGTAAACGTCGCACCACTCCTATCATGTTGGTGTGCCATAACCCACACAAAGTGATGCTACACGCACACGCAGCCTTTAAGGATGATCCGGAGTGGAACCTACGTATCAACGTGAATACAGGAGAGAGATTCTACCTAGACGGTGAGGTTAGGGAGCCAAAGGTACGTACCACCCAAGATATGAGAGTTGCATTTTTCGGGTTCCGTACCAGTGGACGAAAGACACAGTATTTCCACCCCGTGACGCCTCATGCCTTCATGGACGATTTCCGTTCATACGGTGATCCATCCTGGCCGGAATACATACGCCTATACCACTGGGGAGGTAACGTACGCAAATGGATGCGTACACATAGGCTACGCTTCACTTCTACACGCGGGGGACTCTCAGCACAACTACTCCGTGACAAAAGATTTTATCCTGAGCCACGCCGTAAGGTACCCAAGTTGACTAATGAGAAGGTACGTGCCGCACTCCCAGGAAACTTCTATTCAATGAGGGAGGAGTATATAGACAAACTCCTACCCGGTGCGGTGTACCTGATAGACCAACAAAACGCACACCACCATGCGGCTGAAAAAGTGGAGCTACCTGACGCTAACTCACTATTCGCCCGTGGACGGTTCGCTACGGTGTCGGATGAGCCGTACGCACGTAACGGTAAGCTCATCTATGAGAACTTGATAAATGAACTAGGACTATTCCGTGTGAGAATGTGGGTGCCAAAGCACCTAGCTGCAATCGGTGGCGCAATCCCCCCGTGGGCCTCTGAAGCCGGTCTATGTAACGCATTCCTATTCAGTAACGAGCTAGACCTAGCTAATGAGCTTGGGATCGAGATTCGCTACATATCGTACGCCTTCACGTCCCGTGACCGTGATAAGGGGCTAGCCCAATACTCCCGGTGGGCGCAACGTGAGGTAGAGAGCAATCCTCAGCACCGCGTATGGCTAAAGCCCACGCTTCTGTCCGCATATGGTATCCTTGGGGCTAGGCCCAGACAGATCGAGTCCGGGTACTGGCAGGCCAGCAAGGGTGAGCCATTCCGTTACCTAGTCGGACCCACACCAATCACATTGTTTAAGAACAGAACTAAAAAAGAGATACAGCCCGCGATAGCTAACGTTATCCACCGGGGGATGATTGAGGCACACACCCGTAAGCTATCCATAGAACTTGCGCGTGAACTAGAAAAAGACGGTCACGTGATAATAGGCATACATGCCGATGCTGTACTAGTGAAGGATGAGGGGCAACAGTTGCCACTACTACCTCCCCCGTGGAGGGTTAAGGACCGATTGAATATGTTTGAAGCTATAGATAAGGTGAGCTTTCGATCCGAGCAAGTTGACATACTCCCAGGGAGGAAGCGCCGTGGTAAGAGATAGGTTCCATGAATATCTAGACTACTGTGAAAACACTGAGATGCTTAGCGTGGGTGACTTCATAGAAAAGGTAGCCAAAGGTGAAGTCCTAGCGTGGACACACCTAATGCGTGACGTTATGGACACGTACAAAGCTGGCCGACTGAAAAAGGTCAGCTTGCCTAACGGTGGCGCAGCCTACATACGAAAACTTCCCGTTCAAGCTACGGCTTGAGTTATGTGGTACAATCAAGAGGTAGTTCAAACCATCCCGAAGGAGGGAACCAATAATGAGTATGTTTGATCGTGAGGTACAACTCAAGAACGCAGAGGAGTTCGACGCGGCGGAGCCGTTCGAGCTTTTCGGTGGTGAGTTCTTGGGGATGCACAAGAGTGCCGACTACGGCGAAACCCCCAAGGCCAAGGTAGTTGCAGGCCCGGCCGGGAGCGATGCCGTGGACGGTCAGGACTACATAGTGTTCGGCGTGATGGCCGAGCAGATCGGGCGCATGAACCATGACGACCTCCCCGCCACAGTAAGGATGGGGAAGGACGGCAGGGCGAACGTGTTCGTGAAGGTAGACTAATGCGCTGGGTCCGGTGGTACTCCAAACAATCCTGTCAGTGGTCTAAGTGGCGCTGGTTGGGCCAGGACTGGCTAGACAGCGATCCCACCGTGGCCCTACGTATGTCCCACGGGCAGCGTGTGCAATTCGCGCACACGTTGCCCGATGGGGCTAAGGTGAAAGGAACCAACCCACTTGATCAAGTTCATGTCACCAGCACAACTAAAAACAGTTGGCGACGTACTGTGTCACATACCATACGACGCCAATACGAAAATCTGTCAAGACGGTTCGCACACCGTCATAGTCTCCAATCGTAAAGAAATTCACCGTGTGTTCACTAATGGTGAAAACAAGATCGAGAAGGATTAGTACACAGTGAAACAGAGAATGCGTGACGTACTAGACAAATACGGTGACTTGGCAATACCACCTAACACACGTGAGTCACAAATACGCAGACTCACACTAGAGCGGTGTGCCCCTAGTAAGCGTCCCAAGGGTGGGTACAGGGGCAGGCCAAAGGTACGCATCACAGTATGAAACACACTATGAAAATGAGAACCTACGCGGTACAGTACGTAGGCGTCGGAAAATTCCATCTACAGATGCACCTACGTAAGAAACTCATGTGGCCTCCTGATATCACGTTTGGTATCAGTTCACTATAGAAAGGTAATGATGCAATACTCAACCAAGGAACTGTGGATACTTAACACCCGTGCGTTTAAGACGGGTAACACACTAGCTGCAATGATCACCGGCCGTGAGCTTATGCGGCGCACAAAAGGTACGGAACTGCCATAGTAACAGTAACACATACACACACTAAGCCCCCTCTATCGTAATGATGAGGGGGCTTTTTTGTGAGCACACAGTGAATCGCCGGTGAGCGTACCGTACCACTCCGGAGGGGCGCAAGGGCGGG